>JGI24159J19872_10013179_pt1 | contig 10761 bp, 6 predicted proteins | sample Ectturendosymbi4_FD_19872 | JGI IMG/M metagenome (IMG submission 19872)
GGAAATAAGATTTATGTTTGTATCAAATCAAGTAAGATCTCTGGATCATGCAACTCTGGTTTTTAAATTGAATGGAGTTATAAAGAAAATCAACCAGACAAGAAGATTATACTCAGTAGTTACAAATGAGATAAGAGAAAAGTTACTACTAAGTACATGGTAAATCAGAATGCATGTTAGAATTCGCAATGGTAATATTCCTGACCATGAAAATGACATATGCAAATTTATGTTACACTTGTTTAAATTTCAAAAACAAAAAAATTAGCAATATTCAAAACAGACCTTTTTTTCTAAATTTTTCACATTTTTCAACATGTTCTTAATCTTAAAAAATTTTGTTGATGGTATTGAGCATACTTAAGAACTGTATTGTTAAACATTCATTAAAAGTTTTTTTTTAATAAAACAAATTAAATTAGATTCAATTAAAACAGTAAATTAAATTCGGTTTAATTATAAAAATTACATTTAGTTAAAAAATTAAGTTTTTTCAATTTCATTATGATATTTAAAAAAATATTTTTGATTAACAAAATTTTTTTGATGGATATATACTATTATATTTGTTTGACATGATTCTGCATGGAGCCTTCCACTTTACTGCCGAATATTGAATGAAAATAATTTGAGATAGAGGAGTGACAATCAGTTGAAGTTCCAACAGCAAAACTCTAAGAATTTTTTGGTCCAATCCTCTTGAAAAACATCAAAATTTCAAATGCTTGTAATTTCAGAAATACAGGTCCAATTTCAAAAATTCCAGCTTTGTTGAGCGCAGAAGCCTGAGATCTTTGCCCTTATAAAATTTCATGAATTTCGGTGAGGGTCAGATGAAAAATCCCCATTTTGCTGGATCAACTTACATGGAATGACCCTAAGCTTAATCATCCTAAGACCCCTCTACCCAGAGCCTGAAAGAATCATCATCTATCCTTACAGCTGAATATCAGGCTCTGCATGACTTCTGTTCTCAAAACCTTTCCTTACTGTTGCAAGGCCTAAACCAGTGGTTCTCAAAGTGGTCGATATTGACTTCCAGGGGTCAATTGGACCATCTAATGGATCGATAAATAGTCACAGGGTCGAATGGGAGTCACTGAATGGCCAGGGGTCAACGAATAACTGCTGGGGTCTACTGGAGCACTGAAGCCTCCAATTCAAAATTATTGTTAATCGGGCAAGGAATGCAAACGGCGTTTTTCAACAAGTCAAACAAAATTACGAGGGCTGATCAAATCTCAGCTACAGTAGTTTAAAAGAACATTCCATTTGAATAGTTTTTTATTAAATCATTCAGTAGGATGACATTATGAAAGCTGTTCTGTATGTTACGTTACAAACAATAATGTAGTGTATGTGTCGCAGTTGTTAGACTGGTAGTACAGCACAGGGTTGCCAGGTTGACCCTTTTGGGCCAAATTTCAGAAATTTGGTTCCAAATAAAACTTGTTGACCCCAAAAATTTCTTTTGACCCTTTTCCAGGACAGACTTGGCCCCTTGCAAGATTCAGACCTGACCACCCTGAGTCCTGTTTGAGAAACCATATTTTTTCACTTTTTCACTAATGTATTGTAGATTTTAACCAAATTCCTATATTTTGAAGGTTTTCGATTGCAAAATTATGTTAGGATCCTTATATTTCCTGAGTTAATATAAAAGTTCAGTACATTCCTCAGAATGCCTGTTGTTTGCTGTAGTTGTAGAGATAGCAGTGAGAACTGTTACATTACCTAACTTACTGTTATTTATGTAGTGCACGTGTTTGTTGATTTTGTTCAGATTGTTGTTGATGGCTTTAGCACTTATCGACGACGGTAGATTTATCTCAGTTTAAGGTTATACATGGAAATTAAGTTGTTCTCTTACGATCTCTCATCATGTACTTATTTTGCTGTTGAGCTACAATTGTGATTGAAGAACACTGCCATTCAATAAATGGTTAAGTATGGATTCATGACTTTGTAACTGTTACTAAATTTGCAAAAAATGTTTGGCCCTTTTTTGGCCCCTTATCTCAGAATTTGGCTCTTTTCTGGACTAGATGTGGCCCTTGGCAAAAAGTAGATCTGGTACAGCAGTAGGCACTGGTGCCATCCCTAGTGATTTTTCACTAGATCTAGTGATTTTTAGACTAATCTAGTGATCTGGTGATTTTACACTGCAATATAGTGATTTTTCTGCAAAGTATGACGATCGCTTTTTTTCAACCTTCAGCCGTTTTCAATCCAAAAACAACTGATTACGTCAATCCTTGTTTGAAGATTTGCAGCGAAAAACGAAGTGTTTCTAATTTGAGTTTCATACTGATTTCACTTCCATGCTGTTTGTTACTACAGTGTTGGCTATGCCATTTACTTCATTTCTTTGCAGGATCACTGCAGTAGAAATAACTGACTAAATGTTAGGTTGATCGGTCCAAAATCTTTTGTAAGTGCCAAGTGGTGTCATTTTCAGCTCTTGAAAAAAGCATGAAGATTGTTGGAATGAGATTTTCCAGCCAGGTTTCAGCGTCATCCATTTTAGCGAATGTGCACATGATGTCAAGTTTTTTTGGCGATAAAGCAAATAACTAAATCATTTCAAGCAAAATTGCGATCTTCGACGCAAATAATTTAAATTTAGTGAATTTTTTTCAGATCTAGTGAATTTTTTGTGAATCTGATGATTTTTGCAGGGAAGCCTGTGGCAGCACTGGCAATAGGCTCAGCAGTAGGACGGAGAACAATTGTTGTAAATCTGAGTAAAAGCCACAGTAAATACTTTTGCAAAGCTAGCAACAGTAAATCAATATGCCTTGTATATTTTATCATGGATTTCAAGTAAAAAGTACTCAAATTTGTTTTGACACATCCTTTCTTTGTATTAGTGACTGTTGGGCTAGGCCACGGGGTCGACAGAAAATTGTATACTTTATTTGGGGGTCAACGTGCAGATAAGTTTGAGAACCACTGGCCTAAACCATGTACTGTTATGATAAGAAAGTTATTAACACCTTTCTCTTCAAATATTTACATGCTGTCATAGGAGCACATGAAAAAATTATGTTCCTTCCATGTTTCAGATTGCTGATGCACATGGCATTGGCACTGTCTTTGCATGTCACCCCATTTTCAGACACTGAAATATGTCTGTAAAATGCCATATGATCAAGTATCTTCTTTGGGAGATTTGTCAATGCCCCTCACAGAAATGTTCCCGGTTACAATGTGAAGATATTTTCAAGATTAATCTAACCAGTTGCATTTTACCAAGATATGATGAAAAATCTCATAGAGGATTGCTGTCCCTAGAGCAGTGAGTTGTTTTATGGAACGAAATTATCTCTCTAAAAATGCACTGAAGATTTGGTATGTTCATGCAATCACTATATAGCAGCAGACTGGCCCTTAGAATGACTTTAAGCCAGGAGTGCAAAAAAGCGGTCATGCACTCACAGCATGTGACCAGAAACTTGGAGTACGTGAACGAGATTTACAGAGACATAGCATTGCACTTATAGAATATGAGATTATAGCACACCTCAGGTGGTCAAAGGCATATTCATAATTAAAAGAGGATAGCAAACCTTACTTCGTCTGTAAATAAGCAAAGGTAAGAAACAAAATGCATATTTTCTTCCTAAGTTGTTTACATTTTATACTTCATGCATATGAATGCTGTATGCAAAGCTTCAAAAATTTTAAATTTCCCGGGAAGCTTGTCGAAATTTCCCGTGTGCCGCAAGTTGAAGACGATCGCCCGTTTATGACGTCGCAAAAAAAAATTTGTTTTCTTGAAAACGTTGCACTCAAGAGCCTTAACTATCACTGCGTACACATAGATCAGCTTGGATTGATTCAGCCTACTAGCATCGATTCACATTCAACGTGTAAACAGATGCATCGCCACAGTGTACCACGCTACTGCTCGGTATGCAAAAACGAGATACTGAACGAGTGCAAAACCGATGGAAGCCGCAAATCTTCGCCGCGAAGTGGCAAATTCTCGCGCCTACTCCTTCCTTAACCCGCTTCTAAAATTTGTATTTTGTGGGCACTATTGAATTTACAAGGAATTTTTTTACTACATCAGAGTTGTAGATAATTTATTTAAGTACTTTGGACTGCTTACATGAAGCTTCGCAACAACCGCCGGCATTTGGAAAGCCGTATGACACGATTTTAACGACCAACCAAATTGTAGTTTGTGCACCACTGAGAGACTTCGAGACAGCAAACTGAAGATATCCTATGGACAATAAATTTTAATAATTTCTAACGCATGTTTTACGGCAAGATTATATGTCACTCGTACAGCAGGGTCGAGCAATTCCTACTGTCAAGTCGCGTAATCACGGCATGCCTGCGGCTCCTGCACAGCATAAGCCAGTGGTTCTCAACCTTTTCACTGAAGGGAGCCTAATCCAGATCTACGATTTTGTGAGAGAGTCGCACTAAAAAAATTTTAATGCCAGTCAATTCACACGTTTTGTGTTATTTCAGAACGAAGTCTGTTACACAAAATATTTTAGAGGTTTTATTCATAGGCGCAGACAGGAGGGCCTTTGGGGCCATTCCCCCCTAGTTTTTAGAACATTTGTACTTTGATAGGCGGTATGCCAAACAAAATAGTGTTAACAGTTCCCCCCAATTTTTGGACTGGCTACGCTACTGGTTTTATTGAAAGACTGCTGAGAGCCGCACAAAAGGTGTTTGGGGGGCGCATGCGACTTCCAGAAAAGTGGTTTTAATTCGCTAGTGGTGCAGCATTTGAAGTGATTGTGGCGTCGTGTTTCAGACGTTAGTTGTTGCAGCCAGTTCGGTCGTGGCGAAATCGGTTTTTAACCGATCCGACCTGTAGAACGATAATCAGACAGTGCTAAAAGTTTCTGTTGAGAGAGCGTTTTATGTATGCATTTTGTAGGTGCGAGTGCGCAGTTACCGGAGTGAGCTTGTCAGTGGACTCTGGTTTGGGCGCGAGTATGAGCATTTTTAATGGCACTACATTCCGGAATGGCGTTCGGAATGCATTACCATTTCGATTGCTAACCCAGTCAGTCAACCACTAACCAAAGCAGTCGTGTAGACTAGTATTAACAATCTGAATGTATTCAAAAGCTTCCAGATGATGCCAGCGCCCACTCTATTATCTAACGCAATGGAGTTCGCTCGCATACACGCACGTAGTTTTAAGGACGTGTTGGCCTCAGTGTCCTCTGACTACATGTGTCATCATAGCGACAATATTAAAACTAACAGCTTTGCGCCGCCATTAGGGGTTTACGACACGCGACCAGGTTCACCAAAAATGGCAGACCTTGTCTCAAAAAAAGCCAAAATAAACCATATAGCAGTCCTAAGATATGCAGGCTACACATGCAGTAAGACATGCATAACCAAACAAAAATGGATAGCAAAACTCGCCAGAAACATCGATAAAATGCAATTCAGATTTTTATGAGCGATTTCTTTCCCCGTAAATTGTGTCGTACATTTGTTTCTTATTGAAATCGAAAATGGTTAGGGAAACAGAAATTCTTTGCACCCTGCATGGTCATAGACTCTCGTCAGAAGTGATTTGTAATGAATATGCAGCTCAGACAATGTTTAGCCAGAGCCAAGTCTTTCAGACTAAAAAAAATAAATAAGAAAAAGCCAGATTGTGACTGGCATTCTGATTTTTTTAAAAAGCGAAGTGCGTCAAAAAAAGCCTAAATTTCAAAATTTGGTTTCAAAAATCCCAAATTGGCAACCTTGCACGCGACCAGCGACTGCATGAGACCACTATTGCTAGGTAGGGGTAACTGTTGCATCACAAGGCCAAGTATTGAACCACCATGACTGAGCGAGGAAATTCGTACAGTCCGTTTTGTGGTTTTCTTGCAATTCTTGGCGTATTTTTGAACTTTACATGACTTGCAGCTGATTAATTTCCTGCGACCTTGTACGATTTCCCAACGATTTTTAAGGAAAATGTTAGGAACCCGTTTTGGATCTGTAGGGACCCGATTTCTCTAATTCTAGGGACCCGACTTTTTCTGATTTTAGGGATCCGATGATAATTTTCTCTGATTCTAGGGACCCGAATCGGGTCCCTAAAACGCCTTAAAAAAACCTGCCTACAAAAAGAACCTTTGTGTAGTGGAATCATGCTTCACCTTTTCATTTTCACCTATTCCCCAGCTTTCGCATCACCATAGGCCAAACCCACGAAGCAAATCTTTTGAGTCCTTGCAGTGTAAAAACTCCCCAATATCGAGTTCGCAAACTGCGTTCACGAAGGTAAGCCAAAGGCGACAAATCGCTCACGCGTCAATCCGATAACAAGTGCAGTGTAAAGTGGATAAGTGACTGTGATTGACACACTCATTGTTGCACAATTTCATAATGTTGCAGAACTTGCAGATTATATGACTTGGCGTCTAGGCAAAGATAAAAAATTGGTAATTGCATGAAACAGATGTAGTTCTGATTTTACTAAGTAAATTTTGGCAGTGGCTGTGACGCAGTAAAGAGAGAAAAACTGATATCACTTCATTTCTCTTTAAATTTTGATGTGTGCTGTTGTTTCAGCTTTCATATGCTTATGGAGATTAGTGAAAAATAGTGCAGAGTAAGTAGGTCAGAAGATGAAAAGTTGCTGACACGTAATAGAAAGTACAGTATTTATGAAATGAAAATGTGTAACTTTGGTGAATTTTCCTGATGCAATCCTAAGAAAAATTCTAGGGCTTGGCATTGTTGCAATCACGTGGTAAAGTGCGGGGTTGAGTGCGCCATACACCATGAATGGGATGTGCGATAAGAATACTACCTATATGTATGTGGAGTGAACAAGCAATAATAGAGAGATCTCTATTGTTGCTTGCTACCAGTGTGAAGCTTTGCACTAGAGATAGACCGATATATCGGTATCGGCCACAACGGCCGATTTTATCGGCCCCAGTAGGTGTTGACAAAACGCTGTTATATTCCTCACGCATGCAGACAATTTGCATAAGAAAGCACAACGAACCAAGTCAAGACAGTTATCTTGCAGCAACGCTAGCAGGTGCTTTTTTATAAACAAGCAGACAAGATGAACCATGGAGCACGGGTCGGCCGGAACAAAAACATCATCATTAATCCGATTAATTAAAAATAATAGCAAAATATTGAAATTGCTGCATTTCGGAAAATTTTTGCTCATATATCCTGATTTTTTAGGTCTTTGAAAAAAAGGTAAGGCATAAAATACATATTTTTGATAATGAAGCAGAAAACAAGATTTAAAAATTTTGGAAATATCGGTTATCGGTCCATGAATGGCCGATATATTGGTATCGGCACCAGTAACGCCGTATCGGTCGGTCCCTACTTTGCACGCTTGCCGCTTGGGCTCTTCGATCACAACAGCATCCTTTCCAGTTTGTAAAGGTGTGTCTAAACTCAAATGGTTGTACTTCTTTACACTCCCAATAGTAATGTTGCAACCTCTCTGTTGGCGTTGCGTTGAATGTGCGATTCACCACGAACGGGATGTGCGCGAAGAACAACACCCATATATACGTGGCGCGAACAAGCAATAATAGATTGATTGCCGCGCATGATCTCTATTGTTGCTTGCTGCCACAGTGTGAAGCTTTGCCCACTTGCCGCTCGGGCTTTACGATCGCAACAGGAAGAAAGAGTTAAAAATATGAGGTGGAATGTAACTAATTCTATTTGGGGAGCATTATAGCATATACCTATATTGAATAAATTATTCTTGCTCCTTTTTGCGTAGTTAATCACCCACTTAAAACATCATATCAAAACTTTCATTTTGCTCTCTGGAATTAATCTTGTTTGACCTTTTCCCCTCTTTGTACCAAAGTATTGCCAGCTTGTTTTTAATGTTTGGCGATTTTCAACTTTCTGTTGTTAGGTGCATTTACCTACGTAAATTTTAAAGTTTCAGGATTTTTGATCAGCAAAAAGGTAGCATGCTGTTATTAATTTAAATATTATTGATCAAAATATATGTATGTGTGCAGGTTGGGTTGCTATGACAGAAAATATTAAGACATTGGCATGAATATGTACAAACTCCTTTCAAGAGCATGCACGCATCTCCACCACACAAAACGGAAACAAAGCACTGATGTAATCACCTCAGCTTTGCCAAGCAACCTTGTGTTATTCGGGGCTGCAAGACAGAGAATAGAATCGTTGGAACAGGAAACACCGAATGAAACACCCGCCCCTGGAAAACATGTGCCAGTCTCGAGGAAGTGCAATATGAAAATTTGGAAGCACCAGAAACCAATGAAGGTTTGGCTGGACAATTTCATGAACAGCGAACCGGAGTTTGACAAAGCGACCGAATTACACCCGGACGTGTTTGGGGTTCATCCGCGCATGGATATCTTGCACGGTGTTGCAGAATGGCAGGAAAAGTACAGAGAGGTCGACTGGAACTGGTCAAGAAGTCGTGCCCAGCTGGGGAGAGGAAAAAAGAAGCCGTGGCCGCAGAAGCACACCGGACGCATGCGTCAGGGCAGTAGAACACCCCCTTTTTGGCACAAAGGAGGCATTGCCTTCGGTCCTCGTGGCCCACGATCATTGTATTACAGACCCAGTGATAGAGCACTTATCATGGGATTGACGATTGCGTTGACTGTGAAGTATGCTCAAAATGACCTGATTGTTGTTGACAACATGGAGATCAATCAGGCCAACGAAGACGCGTTCAAAGAAGTGCTGGAAAGCAGGAACCTTGCAGAAAATACCGCGCTGTTCATTTACGAACACGGCAATATTCCAGCGAACCTAAGTACCGTTGTTCACGGAAGGCGAGGTTTCAGCATAATGCCCATGGTTGCGCTTAATGTCTGGGGGATCTTAAAGCACGATAAACTGGTACTGTCAGTTGATATACTGGACGAACTGGAAGAGAAAATTTTATGGAACGAAAGGCGTTACCCTTGGCTCGGCGAGCCGCACAATTTCTACAAAGATATGCCGACAAATAAAAACAACATTGGCCTCGGTTTCATGGAAGAGCACACAGATGATGGCGTGACTCACACTGATTGTGAAGTCGCGTCGCACGCGTAAGCCTGCATGGCACGCATTGCGAAACAAACGAGGAAAGCTGAACAATAATATTTTGTTTTTGAACAATAATATTTTGTAGTAACCTGTCTCATCGAGTAGGTTGCATTTCGGGCAGCGTTATCCACAGCTAGAAAACCGCGAAGTAAGACGCGTAGAAAACCACTGATTTTAACTTCGAAAGTCATCTTGTACAACGCGAGTGCGCATCAAACCTCCACACTGACCGTCCTTCAAAAGGTTTTTGCGTCCAGTATAAACACTGCTTGACGTTTGTGAGCCGTGAAGATGTTCTTCGACACCGAGTTTTCCTGAAAGTTACTATCGGGCTTTTGTATTTTTAGTGTTTTTTGTCTGTGATCCTACGTTATGCAAAAAGTGTAATGTTGGATTACGAAAAAATGTTGAAAATGTGCTATTAACGAGACCGAACTAATCGTTGTTCGCCCAACATTTCTTAAATTTTGAAACACACAATCGGTTAGATAAATGTTGTTTAATTAGAATTGGTCGTCTCAGAACACTGCCCGTAATATACTTTTAAAGAATATTTGACATGTGTTTTGAATATCTACAGTAGGTAACGCTGCTGGCTTGTTTCCAATATTTTCGATAAAAAATAAACTGTATCCCCTGGAAGTCGCTCTGATTCTGCTGAAATCTACAAAAGACATGCTGTTGAGTGAAAAGCAATGATGGTCGTGTTGGTGTCGAGATCAATCATCTTTCGCCCAACTACTGTTTGGAAAACAACAAAGATCGATAGAATTGATGCCTGATGCAAGTCCATGAGCCGTTTCTACTATTTCTAAGTCTAAAGTGATTCTTAACCTATGGCTCCATGCAAGTTGGCTCGGTGAAAAAAAATAACAAAAAAGTTTGTACAGTAAAATGTAACTCCTGATGCGCAATGTAATACAGAAAAAGGCAATTTTTTGGTTTTTCGTATGCGACTTTTTGGCAATTTTCGGTCATCTTCAAGAAATCTGCTTCATGCTGACCTGTTAGCTTTTTCGAAGTTTTATGGGGTTGTACCCCTTGAAACTAACCACGAACGCCGAAGAAAATCACTCGCCATTGTTTTTTGGGGTAAATGTTTGTGTGATAAAATAAATTTTTTCGGAATTTGAAAATATAAGATTTTTCGGTTATTACGTCATAACCTTTGCTAATAGCGTTTTTCAGAGTGCACCATTGTAAAGAACGCGAAAAATCCAACACAAAGTTAACTTTTCGGTATTTTTTTTCAACTTTTGTCGACTTTTACAAGTTTTTAGTAACTTTTTTCGTTTTTATCGACTTTTCAGTAACTTTTTATCGGCTCGCTCCACAGGTCTTTGATAAAAACACTGCTTACTTTTGCTACACCAGAATCAGGTTTTCTCCGGCTTGACATCACAAATACACCATCGAGACCTCTGAAAATGCGCCGTCCCTTTCGTCCAATGTCACCTTTATAAAAAAACACCTTTCTTGCAATGTCTTACTTGTCTACGCAGCTGCAATGGTTCACGAGTTATCGCACCAAAAAGCCGATATATTGGCTTCTGTCCAACAAAAGCCACTGTTGTGGTTTGGAGATACAGTAAACCTCGGTTAATCTGGATTCGGTTAATCCGGATCTTCGCCAAAACCGGATAAAACTGGTGGTACGAATGATTTCTAACGTTTTTCTTTATAAAAATCTTCGGTTTATCCGGATTT
>JGI24159J19872_10013180_pt1 | contig 10761 bp, 6 predicted proteins | sample Ectturendosymbi4_FD_19872 | JGI IMG/M metagenome (IMG submission 19872)
ATCCAAGCCAAGGGGGCATCAAAGAGTAAAATTACAAAAATTAAAATGCTGTGTAACTAGATGATTTTTCCTATTGTAAGATTGCTAACACATGCTGCATGGATTTGATTTTTCGAAACTTGTTTTTAGGTCAATACTAGTTTTTACGTATTTCAAACGCCAGTAATCCTCACATTCTTCAATGCCAGAGACCTATGCTCTACATGTGCAGCGCACACCCAATCAAGCTGATAGTGACGTGACTTGTTCCAGATCGTGCGATCAAGGAAAAGCAACAAAAAAGGATTGAAAGACAGGGACGCCAGAGCAACGGCAAAGCAGTGGGGCAGAAGAAAAGTTGAGGGCAATTTAAGCGTATAAAAAACAAAACGTCGTTACCAATTATGTTTGTTTTTGTTTCAGAAACGATGTTAACTCAAAAATAATAGCCGAATTTGTAGAAAACCATTTTCAATTTTCTGGGTGCGAGAATAGCAACAATGATTTTGTTTCAAAACGTTCTTGATAAACCATGAAATTACCTATGATAGTGTCATCAAAAAGGCACCACTACCCTCGTTGCCTTTCTTTTGTAAGGGCAGGGGCCAATGCCTCGTCATGCTCAGTCTTTTCGGCGTCCCTGTTGAAAAGTAATTATGGACGTTTAATTGATTTTCTGAACAAAATTAAAAAACTTCCTACTTCAATTTGCTTGATTAAGCTGACTTTTTGATGCGTGCATGCATCACTAGTTTTCCGTTTCGTTGTTTGATGTGACGACCCTGGATGTGCTAATACATTTCCAGCTTTGTCATTCATTGGCAATTCAGGCGGATTGATCATAACGGCTCACACAAGCCCATATCTGTTCTGTCCCCCCAGTAGTTGTAGGCCTACATATAACAGACGAAATGTTTCTTGCGTACTTCATGCGCATTCTCAATACTTGTGTAGTTTAGCAAGTTTCAAACTGTCAACCTCGGTGTCCGCCATCTCAGCCTCATACATTCTATGCTCGATTGTTATTTAGGAGACATTTGAGCGGCCTGATGTTTTCGCAGTTTTGAACTGTCCTGTCGTGGTGTTGAGTGTGCTTTGCTCCACTGTTATAATGCGCAGCCTTATACTCAGAGGTGTTGTGGGACGGGAACGCATGGGAACGGCGTTCCCACACCTTTTTCACGTTTTGTTTGAAGATGTCTTTGAAGCTGCTTTAAAAATGGCTATTTTTTGGATGCGTTCTCACACCTTTTTTGCTAGAACTACGTCCCTGCTTATACTGTGTTTTTGCAGTTGTGAACTTCGCTGACGGAATACTGAGTGTGTTCTACTCCCTTGTTTTAATGCGTTGCCGGATATTTTTGCAGTTATGGACTTCTCTGTCATGGCGTTGAGTGCTGTGTTTTGCTCCGGTCTCGTGACTTGGAGCGCTGATTAATTTATGTGGAATAAAGTGACACATTGTACAACAACGAGTAATTAAAGTGACACATTGTAGGTTACAATAACGAGTAAGGAGAGTGCGTGTAGAATAATATGCACGCTGTGTCAACAAAGTTCGCCAAACCAACGACAAACGTTAAAATGACGTCATTTTGTGACATCACAAACAGCGCATGTCCAGTTACATTGACCACCATACGCCACTCCACTGCTCAATACAAGAATTTGTTAGGGGCAGGGGCGGATCCAGGGGGGCGATTGGGACGATCGCCCCCCCCTAAAACCTAAGAAAGGAATTTTTTTCACCATGATTTTGTACAATGCGGAAAGACACTTGACTGCCAACTGAGACTTGACTGCCAAATATTACTGAAATCGCCCCCCCTAAACTTACAGGCTGGATCCGCCCCTGGTTAGGGGGGCAAACAATCAAGTAGTCGTCCCGGGCATCACCAGACCTCCTCATGCCACTGATCGTACCTCATTGAAAAAAATGTCCTTGAAAAAATTTCAAGTGATTTGGCAACCCTAAGTACAAAAATATTTTTGGCGATGAGTTTCAATGAAATCAAGTGTCGTGTCAACACCTCTTTAGGTCTGGTGGGGTGGATGCATCCCCTGCATCCCCCCCTGTGTCCGCGCCTGGTCACTAAATTCATTTGATATTTTAATGAAGGCTGTTGAGCCACGTAAACGACAAGCATTAAATATTACTTTTCTTTGTTATAAGCCTATCAGCTATTGCCACTAATGCAGTTTTAGGTCGTAAACACCGAGACAGAGAATTGGTTGAAACGTCGAGTGCGTGACTTTTACAAAAAAGCCGAGACTTAGACGAAGACCTGAATGCTTGAAATCTAAAGTCAAAATTTGAAAGTTTGTCGGTTTCGCCGAAATCTTTCTTGAATTTTTCAAAGCAAAGAGCATCAACACTTCATCAACACAACGTTTTGTTACAGTTTGAGTTGACAATTAATAGGTTCGAGATCGAGACCTGAGAACTTGACTGAGACCGCGTCTCACAAAACCGAATTTCAAGACACGCCTCGAGACCGAAACCAAGTCCCGAGGTTCCATCACTAGCCCTTGCCAAAGTCTTGAGAAGATCTCGTCCAAGATCAACACAGGCAAAGGCCTTTCCTGCAAATGCTTTACTCAAGAGATTTATTGATGGTTAGTATAATTCGACAAACCAACTTCTGAACAAGAGGCGATGGAATAACTGCTCAACTACTGTTCAGTCCCGTCGCCACGGGGGGGCTTTGGTGGACTTAGCCCCCCCAAAAAAAGCTCCAAGACCTCCCAACTTGAAACATGAAACACTATAAATCAGTGTATTTTTTGTCAATTTTTAGAAATTCAAGTCCCCCCGCAGAAACGCAAAGCCCCCCTATTGAAGAAAACTTTCTGGCGACGGTTCTGCTACTGTTGCCTCAGAAAAAAGTGATTGAGAGCATAACAGTAACAACAAGCAAAACACTGAATACTTTCAAACAAGATAAAACATATACTGGATGATTTTGCCATTGCTAGAAAAGACCAGTTTTACGGGACACTTTCTATGCAACCCAGAATTGTGATTTGAGATAGCAGGGAGGGTGTGCAAATGGTAGAGGTTACTGAAGAGGTAAGGCGGAACATTTTGCGAAGCCAGGTGCAGGAAGGAAGTTCAGTTGATCTATCTCTTGCAGGCGCGGATCTACCGTTAGGCTAAAAAGGCTAAGCCTAGGGCCCCCGATTTCGGGGTCATCAAAATTTTGGGAGTAAGGACAATTTCCAGCGTTTCTGTATGGATTTATATTTGTAGTTTTATTTTGTTTCAACGCACTTTTTGTTACTATGCCGCTAAAAAAAGATCTCTAGTATAAAAGAATGAGCGCGAAGGATTGAAGTGAATGACGATGAGCATTCTCTTTTTCATGGCGTTGAGAATTGGTTATTGTTACGCATAATGTGCACATTATTCCACATGTGGAACAAAACGCCTGAATCAATTTTTCAGATTCCACGAGGCCAGTGAGGTACTCAATAAATATGCAATGGGAGTGTGGTCAGATAACTTCACCGCTCTTTTTCGTTAGTTTCATTGTGACTGTTTTTGTTCCAGATATCGAGGAAATTCAGAATAAAGTAACATGTTTATGAATTGGAACAACTTGTTCAGTGAATCTAATGAGCACGTGTAGTCGTGTAGTGCTAATTTGTAAGACATCAGTCGTATCAAACCTCCCAGAAGGGTCCCGAATTTAAAATAGCCTAGAGCAGCGAAAATTAAAATTCGCCTCTGATCTCTTGGGTAGCAAGAGGAAGAAACACGGCTGTTACTGCTTGATTCACGACCTACAGTCACATTTGTCGGAAGAAATGATAAGATAAGCTCTTGAACGGTTCAACCAACGGTGAGTTGAACGTTATTCTGCTCAAAATTAATAATATACTAAAAATTTGTTACAGTTGGTATGCAAACGTACACGTCTTCGCGTCAATATGAAGGAACCTTGTCAAATAAAAAATGATCCGGGTATAGCAAACACGAGGTTTGCACTTCTTTTCTATGGATCTTACATACTGTTGTTATTAGGCGAGCTAAATGAAGACAACTAACGCAGCACCGAATGAATAGCCCGGGGGGGAGTTAACCTGATTATATTCCAGAAGGTAAACCACAAAAAGATGGTCGCGCCCTTAAAAACAAATGACTTTACAAATGACCTAAAATGCCATTACGTAAAGAAGGTTCTGGCAAGCGACAATATCCAACGTTTGCCGAACAAATAGTAACTGATTGATACAAACAATGCACAATTGTTGTAGCGTGTGCAATGTCTTTCCCTGAAGCAAGCAAAGATAAGTCGTGGACATTTGAAAAACTGACAAAGCTTGTAGGCCTATGCAGACATTTTGAGGCTAAGAAGCTATAGGATCATTTATAAACACCCCGTTTGAGCGGAACAAATCAATAGAAAAGCGTCGCCACATAGAAGAGCAGATGCGTTGTTGGACCTTCCACATGATGTCATGGCATAGACCAGTGGTTCTTAACCTGGGGGTAAACTACCCCAGGGGTAAATTTTACCTTCCGAGGGGGTAAATTTACTGAATCATAACTTATAACAAACGTGAACTTTTAGAAATTTACAAAATGTTATAAACTAGATTATTAGGCTAGTTAGTTGCAGGACAAAACCCGAAAGTACACCCAACATTGTTTTGTTCATAGGTTGGTGAGACGCTCCATGTCAGGCATCACAGAACGTTGTAACGAAATAGGTTTACCCATGGCCGGATTAATGCCCGGGGAGCGCGAGGCCCCGGGCAAAGTCGTGAACGCGAGGCCCCCTAATCGCTTAACGCAACTGAGTAGCGTTTCACATACCCTCGTTTCAACTTTGCAAAAACACCGGTCAAAAACGTCAAAACTGATACGATTTGANAGCCTACACTTCAGACACAATTAAGGTGATCATGTACGGCGGTTCGTATGTCGTTGACTAAATTAATTTGTTCAAACATGCAATGATTGAGATTGCAGTTCGCTTTTGTCCGCTCCTTTGACTGCAGAGGAAGTTTGCGAAACTAGGGAGCGGATTGTTGCACCGTGGGTCTTCGTTGCGTAACAATACCACGGCAATAAATCCTCAAATGTTAACTTCGAGTTACGGAAGCAGGCGTTTTTCCGCATGTGACCATGCAGAGCTCCCACTGCGAGGTTTTTCCACAGATCTGCTTCTTTAGTCGAACTGGGCTTCTAGGTTTAATATCAAAAGTTTCGTGAAATCTGTCCTTTTTGAAGTGATAAATTCATCAGCAACTCCAATGTGTTCAACAATATAAAGATAACTTTATATTACAGTGTTTGCATGCGCACATCAGGTGAGAAAGCATGCATATCGGACGAAGCAGAACGTGTTCAACCGGTTTCATGTTCTCATATAAGATCATTGTCGGGGTTACATATATAATTTTATTGTCTATAATGCCAACTGAAGAAACAGGCGAAACAAAGGTTAGGACTGATTGTTTAAATTTATGCACACAAATGAAAAAATACATTTCAAATAGAGGAAGAAGGCATTAGGAATATATTTCGTGGGATTTTAGATCCCGCTACATTTCAAGATTGCACAAAATTTCCTAGTGTAATACATGGGCGCAATCTTGTTGTAAAATGTGTGGGGGACAGCTTGATGTAAAACCAATATATTCATTGGACCGATGCGTAAGTGAAGTTTTGGAAATACCTATACCCAATCTTGTTTTTCAGAGGTATTTTTTTCAAAGCAACACTAATCACGCTTTGCTTTATCCCTGCAAATGATTAGAAACTAATCAACTTAATTTTGTCATTGGACATGATAATGTAGTTCAGCTTGGTTGCACTGTTATCAGGCTATGATACAAACAAGCACAGCAATATAGTAGAACACATCAATTGGGTTTTATCAGAGCTGTCAGTTGGTGTGCGCAAAACGGTGAATCGCATTGGTCGCACGTGCATATCACTCTTAAAGTAGAACACATCGACTTTCATGCTTTTTATAAGAAGTATTGGTTACAGCGGGATTTGATGTCTTGTTTAAGTTGCTTAACGTTAAAAAGACGATAAATTGCAAGGTATGATATATATATTGCAAGGTATGGTAGCTAATTATTTTTCTTGCACATTTCTGCTCTTTAAAAATGCTACAAATTTTTAGCTACTGGACACCATGCATGCACTCCCACCCTTAGCCAAATATCCATTGATATCCTCTTACAGTAGCAAAAATGTTTGACCAAAATTAGTGTAGGCTACTTCACAAAATGATTTGCAATTTATTTTTACTGCTGATGCATCGAGGATGTACCCTTTCAATCTCCCCTTGCCAGCCCTGCATGCTGCTGTGTACCTTTTCGATTGTCCTAACATCGTTTGTCTTATAGCCTTTCCCAACATCAATCAAATTCCCAAGAATAATTGTTATCCAAGCCAACTAGAGAAGATTTCAAGATATCCAAAAGAAAACGAACCAGAAGTCTTTCTGAATACATACCCACATACCAATCTAGCCTTCATTGTGATGTCTGCACACCTAATCATCTGGTGACCAGGCCCGTAACTAAGGGGAAGGCTTCGTCCTCCTAGAAAAACTGTCTCCCCCCTGAAAAAATGTGTTGGACATATTGTATGCATAACCACTGTTTTCGTACATGCTATCGATGTAAAATGTGGGCCTCCCTCAGAAAATTTTTCGTTCGCCCTGGTGTCCAAAGCTGGTGACTGTTGCCTTGTGACTTCTGTCAGTTGTGACACTCAGCTCAGTCTTTTCAAAATCAAATTTTTCAGGTTTGACATCAAATTCGAATAGGTGAAATTAATGTCAAAAGTTTCATTCTACAGTTATACATACACAGCGACACGAAAATATATTTGATATCAAACAGAAATCAAAATGATCAACGGTGAATTGGCAAATAGTACCACGTTTTACCTGGAATAACACGAAAAGAATGTCCAGCAAAACTAGATGTTACGTAGGCTCATAGGTGACGGAACCTGGGGGCCGCATGGTTTTCGGCTCCCCCACTTTTTTCTGGGAGGGAGCGGCCCTCACACTTTTAAACTTCGAATTTTGCCTACCGTATATAGGTTTAAGTAACACAATTCGTATTGGGTCCATTGTTAAAGTGAATTATTTTTGTGTAAGACTTAGAACAACTAGTTACATTGACAGTATGTGCTCAAGTCAATGTAGTATATGATAGGTAGGGTGTTGTGTAGATAGGGGTCGTTGAGGACTTATCAAATTCTGAATAAAATTGCTTAAACATGCTGAAAAAAGTTAATGACGTCATATTTCAGTGCTTGTGATGTCACAGTTGCCAATTCAAAACACAAAATTTTCTAGTTTCTTTACGTGCACTTGTGCCCCCAACTTTGACAATAGTTCTGCCACCAATGCTTAGGCTCCCTGTAAAGCAAGCGATTCGCACTTGGATGAAAACATTGCAACATTGTGGGTATAAATATCTTTTGAATTTGCTGGTCACCCTTCTCACGACATACAAGAAATAAAGCTAAATCTATAAGCTATCTTTATTTCCTCGTGAAGTCATTAGGTTTTTGAGCTATAGGACAATATATAGCTAGGTCAATACTTCTCTAAAATTTTGATGGAAATGCTGTTTAATAATGGTTGAAGACAGTATATTGCAAAACTGCCCATCTTAAAACTAAGTTTCCACAATACTACTACAGTGCTGTTTGTCGTCGGCAAAACCCTCGCAGAGGTTTGCCTGAAAATGCAACTTTCTAACATTACACACTTGCATATTTAAATTTTACGCTGTCTGTTTCTGAATACGTGACAACCAACGTTACAGTAAAGTCAGTTAGCAATCGTTTTTGCACGAAACAAATCACGGCTTTACAGTGGTCTCTCATGTGTGCAGCCGTTAAACTTCATTGTTTCAAGAAAGTGACCTTTCTCACAGTAAACCACACTGGATCAGTGTCGGACAGAGGCAGTTAACAATCTTTTGCGGTCTCTACAAAGTTACAAAATACTAAAAATCATTTTTGAAGTAAAAATTATAAAAATATCAGAATCAGTGATACCACACCAAACTCTGTTTCAACATCCACATGGCTAGGCTATGTGTAACATCCAACATGAAAAACTCTTCACACAGAACGTGACAAATGTCACATTTAGTTCTGAAACCTTTCCAAATACAAACCCTATGAGAAAAAAGTGGGGGGGCATAGCATATTATGTCTTCCCCGTCTAAGAAAGTGGAGGGACACGTCCCCCGTGTCCCCCACCAAATTGCGCCCATGGTGTAATAACAAATGTACTCCTACAATTATTGAGAGATATCATCAACGGAGTATGTTATCAACGTTATGAAAAACGTCTTGAGCAACAAAAAAGTCTTCCAAATGCTTAACGTTTGCGTTGCAGAAGAAAATTTCAAAGAGGAACTGTAATCAAATCAGTATTCGATTATCGTTTCAAATCAAACAAGCACACTCATATATTTTTGTTCGTAACATAAATTTCTCGTTTTTATTCAGACTCGTCGCTAGGGTTTCGCAGCAGGGGGCACCAAAAACCACAAGTGGGCAACATTTTTTAAATACAGTATTGGATATATGCAGCAACCGCGGGGCCAAACATGAAATGGGGGTCCAGATTTTAAATGGGGGTCTTTTCCTTTTTCAAATTTTTTGTACTTGGACTTTACAGTTGAAAAAATTTTTGGACTGTGATTGGACTTGGACTGAGTTTTCAAAAATTAGGACTGGATTTGGATCGCAAAATATGACAGTCCGCTCATATCTGCTTGTGAGAACACGTCTTTATCGTTAAGGTTTAGTTCTCACTTGTTAGTAAGCATTAAGTGCAAAGTTATATTTGCTGCCGCGAGTTTTCGTAATGCAGCTGCTCAGTTTTTTTAGCCTGCGTGGTGTTCTAACTTTAGTAAGTTGTCCGGTAGTCTTGTCAACATATATTTCTACTTCTCATTGCTTGAAACAGGTTTGTGAGAGTGTCTTTTCACCACTCATATTCTTGTGGACCTTAAATATTCTTAAATTATGACTTATTTCTAGAAAGTGCTCGAAAAACGGATATTAGGTAGTTTATGAAAAGAAAAGCATTTCTGATAGCCGACGTGTAGAAAACATTTCAGACAAACGGTTGAGAATTGAGGTTCAACCAGCACAGACTAATGTGGAAGAAAGAGTAAAGCGTTTTGTGAACGTCCATTTGCATGGCGTCATCTGCAACCTGTAAAGGATAAGCAAAATTTGGATATTACCCCACCCTGGAAAAATTTATGCGTGGGATGCACTGATTTTGATCTAATTCTTGGGTCATAACGCGCGGTGCTGTTTGGTTCAATTCTTTTAAGTCACTCAAAAGCGATAAATGCCAAAGTTATCAGTTTCCCTGACCTACATACCAAACGCAGTAATCAAAAAGCTCTACAATTTTGACGTGTGGTGAATAGCCTAAAAATATGAAAAACCAGAAAAGGAGTGTTTTGATATTCAAGCGCGAGACCCCCAAAAACGCGAGGCCCTGGGCATTTGCCCGGTGTGCCCAATGGTTAATCCGGCCCCGGGTTTACCGATATATCACACAAACTGGAGATGGTGCACTTTGGCATATGGTTCAGCAGCGCCGGATTTAGGGGGGGCCTAAGGGGCCCCCCACCATGTTTATGTTTTTAGCCATATGTACGATATGTGCGTGCCACATAGTCATTTTTATTAGCGAGGAAAGTTTGTTTGCAGCCGCTATTAAATTATCGGTCATCCAGACGGCAGTATTTCACTTGAATATTGTTTGATATTATGACGAAACAACTATAACACTTACTGTTTTCCTGAAATTCGGCCAGGTACCTGAATCTAGCGAATGCAAGGTCAAGCCACGTAGAACGCATTAGCTTGCATCTCTACTCGTTACTGGTAGATTTTGCGTCTACCTTACTTAGATTTGCACAGATCGCATATGAGTAGCATTGTTAAGTAGTGCTACCATACGTCCTCTTTTTAGAGTACAAGTCAATTTTTTTCATGAGAAATAAAACAATCTCCGAGAACATTCAAAAATGTCAAAACATCCCGTTTTTACATTTCTTATTTTACATAGCTATAATCAGTGACATAACTAAAGTTTTGCGCCAGGGTGGTAAACTTAGATAAAATGGGCCCACTGGCCACTGTACGGGGTCCACTAGCCAACACTCAGAAAAAAACTTGAGAAATGATGGCGAATCCGGATGTGGATGGCCAGGCCCGTAATCAGCTTGGAACATCAGGAGGAGCGAAGAGTTTTCTGAGAGGGGCCCAAAATTTTTGAACTGTGTCTAATAGTTTTAGACTGTGTCCAACACATTCTTCCAGGGGCGGCGAAAAATTTTCTACGGGGGGCTTCACCCCCCTGCAACCCTGGTTACGGTCCTGTGGATGGCTAAATTATAAAATCTTGAATCACCGGAAAATAATCCGAAAAACAGATAAAAACAACAACGTACTGAAAACCAAAAGAATGCTAAAACCGAAATATAAGTTAAGTGGGGGCCGTTATTTAGGATTGGCTTGCCAAGGGGGCAATTCGCCCCTCTGCCCCTTCAGTCACGCCACTGGCTATGATATATTGTATTTACATGCACTACTGTAAGTTGTCCCTACTCAACCGCAACAAGATACGAACTGGTGGCGTAGCATAGTTTATGGGAAGGCCTGCAAGTCGTCTAATTAATCTATGTTTTGGTTGAGTTAATTCTCGGCTGGAAAGGCGGGAATGCTTTCACATTAATCGTTACATAACAGTGGTAAATCTTTTT
>JGI24159J19872_10013182_pt1 | contig 10760 bp, 3 predicted proteins | sample Ectturendosymbi4_FD_19872 | JGI IMG/M metagenome (IMG submission 19872)
CCTTATTCACCACATACATGTCTTACCGAAGGTTCTGTTTTGTTGTCCTGTTAAGTTTTCAGGCTTCAGTTGTTTACAGTGAAGTATTTCCCAAGTCCCCAAAACACTTGTTAGATGTAAGGTGTACTTTGGAAAAGGTGCTGCAATAATTTGGCATAACAGTAACCCAATATAGTAACGATTTGTGTTCTGCGTATAATTTCACGTTTTTTAGTATCCATTCCGGTTGCCAAGAGTTGAAGCATCACTTAATGCTAGTTGTGTTTTTTACCTCTGTGGCAAATGAGAGATGTCAACCAAAAGAAACTCCAGTCCGTTTGCTTCAACTAGGACAGTGGTTTCCAGCCGGGGGTCTACAGAAAAATTTTTGGTGATCTATGACCTTTGTATACAGGGTCGGATCCAGGGAGGGGCGATTGTGGCGATCGCCCCCTTAAAACCTACGAATGTAACTTTATTTACCATAATTTTAATATCATTCGGAAAACAACATTCGCGATTAAAGGCCACTTTGTCGTCCATTGTTTTGTCACAGCAGTGTTGTGAAGTATACTTCATCTCTCTTACAGTAACGAAACTGTTATGAGACTTGACTACGAAATATTACTGAAATCGCCCCCCCCCCAAACGTTACTAGATGGATCCGCCCCTGTTTGTATGTATAAGATGATAGCATTCAGTATAAGATGATAGCATTCAGTACTACTTCAAAACACATAGCGGAAATTAGTATTGACCACAACATGAGAAACGCCAAAAAATCGGAGGTTGTAAAAGTATACCTCAAAATTTTCCTCACAGTCAAAAATGAAAAGAAGTATTAAGTTGTGGGGACACTCAACTGGATTCTAGCTGGAACTGATTACCATGAACTGATCAGCGTCGCTTATTCAGAAATAAAAAGAGGCGAGGAAAATTGAAAAACTTGCCAGGCTGATGACCTTCTATTTTTGCCCACAGAAAAAACAAATTCAAATCTAACCCTGACTTTAAACCTTATTTCTAACACCAATCCCTAACTGTATCTTCAACCTGTCAACCTTAACTCTCACACTAACTAAACTCTTCGTGAGGTGACCATATCCTGCAGGCTGGTTGGGGTAACCATTCTGTAATTACACTTGAGAAGGTGAGCTATCGACACACGGTGCTGCCAAATTCAATGTTAAAAAAAGAAAAAGTTACCAGGATTTCGTCTGGAAAAAATTTTTGTCCATGCACTGGAAAATACCATATAATTTAACCAGATTTTCCTCTAGATGCAAGCTTCTTTTTTGTCATCAAGTTGTTTCAAATTTCGCCAGATTTTCAAAATCTGGTGGTGCATTTCACCAATTGGCAACGCTGTTGCTGAATATTTCAATGGATGGTGAATAAACATTTCACATTTTTTCCACCTAATGCCAATTATATACAATTATCCTGCCCTTAGCAGCGTTTGTTACACACAGCTCCATGCGTTAGACCAGTGGTTCCTATGCTGGGGTACAGCTCCCCTAGGGTTATATTTGGCTATTTGAAGTTCCCATCCTTGATACATGTACCCCTGGGGTTACATTTCCCTATTTGAATGGGTACATTTAAGGTAACCTATAGAAGGAAAAAGTATATTGATATATTAATTTTTTCCAAATATTCTGAATTGTAAAAGTTCTATTAAAAATTCCGCGGATTTTTTTATTTTACTCAACCTTTTTGTCATAACAAATTTTAGGGGCACATGCTCATCTGTCCAAATGTTGAAAGGGCACATGGTCAGAAAAAGATTGGGAACCACTGCGTTAGACAGTTTGATTGTTATGCAATGTCAATTTGTTACGTGATAAGTTCCATGAAATATTCATGATTTATGGCGCACAACGGATGATAAACTTTTCTAGTAGAGACCACTTGTACGTAGTAGTAATAAATGTTTTTAATAAAGAAGTTCACAGCTTTCAGCCAAATCGTTAAAAGGGACCATATGACACTGGAAAGGTAGGGAACCTCTAAACTAGGTTTTAGTTGTTGAATTTCTGTATGCAGAAAATATAGGAAGCGTGAAAAATCGGCTTTCAATAAAATAGAGACATTATTGTATTTTTCAAATTTTTTTACACTGCATACCACCGTCCCTCCCTAACCCTCAAATATCTTGCTTTCAGTGATGTCACAGAAGCAACACGTTGTGATATTGTCGCCCGTAGTACAGACTTACAACTTCGAAGAACTTGATCACAGAAGCACATTGATTTGTTTTGCCAGAACAGTTTTGCAAGTATATTTGGTTGGTTTTATATTTCTGAAATGTTTCATATACAATAGGTTCAGAATTAAACGGTTTATAGGTTGCTGCTCTGACACTGAAAGGTGTATGCTCATTTTTGGTGCCGTGTTTGTATAATTAGAGCAACTGCGTTCCATCAAATATGTCTTCTTTTCAGAAAAACGGCCGATAGCACGTTGTTTTGAAAGAGTCTAATACGACTAAGCCCAACCCTAGTCGAAGGTGTTGTGCGCTCCAGTAAGCTTTTCATTGTTGTGTATGTAATACAGTGACAGCCTGACTTTATTTTTATAATCTCAAATTCGACATTTTCGATGCAATGTTCTTTAGTGCCTGTTTATCATGTACTATACGCACTGGTAGATTTGCACGTGTCCACTGGTGCAAAACTGATTTCTACTTTTCTGATTTCTATTCATGTGTTCCTTTGCACTAAACTGATTTCTAACTGCCTTTGTTCTTCCATTAGTACTAAATTTGCCTATGGCGTCACTGTTTGGAAGTGATCAAAAGTACCATGAAGTCTTTACCATTGTAGTTAGTATTTAAATGCTCTCAGCAGCTTTGAACGAAATTTTTGGTTTGCTGAGATGAAAGTAATGTGCGACCCTCATGAAGATAGTGACATAATTTGGTCCAGTAGGGCATTTCGGTTGGACATAGCTGGTCTGATACGACTAAGATATGGCGAGGCCTGCGCAAACAACTGCAACATTTCAGGAGAGATCGTAACCCAGTCGCACCAATGGGAAAAGATGCACCCGATTGGCAGCAACATATTGGTGCTCAGAATCCCAAACCACGGTGTAGCTAAAGAAAACATCAATCCCAGACATCTCCTGTCATAAGACTAATGCACTTCAAAACTCGTATTAAAATGCTGCTCTGATCAGCCGAGCGGATCCATGTATTTAAAAAATTCCATCGTATGAACATATTGCTTTTGTCAGAGTATTTTACTGCAGGAGATTTTGCGTTTTTTGTCTGTCGGCAATTTATTAAGTCAGTTGGATTGAACTGCTTTTTTTACTAAATGTGGTTATAAAAATTTTGCAAAAATTCCAGATGCGTGGTCTGGATTATAAAAAATATGTAAAATCGTAAAATCTCATACTAACATTTCTCAGTGGGAAGTTTGATAGTGACATCAAGATAAGCAATTTTACTTTGTGCGATTATGATGCACTCCAACTGCTAACAAGCAGTGGAAAATGCATATCGTTGAAATTCCACAATGTGTTTTGTTGGTGTAACATGTTTAATCAGGTGCTACTGTTTTGATCCCAGTTGTAATATATAGGATACACGCGTGGTACTGATCGAACTACCGCGTTTTGTGGGACATCAAGTGAATTTAGAGTTTTTTTCGTTCATGAGCACACGTCTTCAATAGTTGATGAAGATATCAAGCGGTGGGCTATACATTTTTTTCAGCTATATTTTTGTTTAAGAAAACTTATGCAGTTATGTCATCGCATTGCGCAGTCTTTGGACATAATCAAATTTCGTCTTTTCAATTCAGACTGATCTACGCTTTCCTGAAGAAAAACATAATTCAAGAACAATTTTATGTTCATTTGGTTTCATTCACAGAATTTTGCTATGGTTTGGTGTTAGTCTGCGAATTAAAAATGGTGTGTTTGAATACAGTTATGACGAAATGTCTTCAAAGCCCGTACATTATCAAATTAAATAAAACCATTACGCTGCCCTAAAACTTACTTGGCCTCTGCAAACCATTAGTTGTATTCGACATTCCTCGTCCACCCAGTTTAAATCATTGCCCTAATCTCGACTCCAAGTAGTAACTTCTAAATTGGCCACTGTATACACCCATCTATGCTGTTTTTCCACCTGATCCTAATTTTTTTTTTGGAATAACGCACTTTTGTACCCGGTCATGTCCACCGCACACCACCGCGTTGAGACTTTATTGAGTGCTAAAAAAATCGCTTTGGAAAAGCTACGTTTATGAATTTCACTTAGTTTGTAGTATTTCAATCCAGGTGCTTTTTGAAGTTGTATTCCTCTCAAAATATTTCTTTCAACACTTGATGTTTTCCACTACCCTTCATCGCAATTGCAGCTCATTTGAAACTAGTGATAATCACCAGCTGGCGAAAAACGACTGTCGCATAAGGGTGTCATTTCAAATACTTGTATCATTTACTTTCTGCTATTTTGTTGCATTGGCCAGATGAGAAGATATTGCGTCCACACTTTTTACGAACTGTCTGTTATTTTTAGCCTCAGGCCCAAAACGCTTACAACCTCTGCAATCAATCAGTATTGGCAAATGCTAATAGTGCGTCAAACTGCAGCATTGCATTATAGAAACAACTACAACACGATTTTCACTTTACACTATTAACTATAAGCTCGTTAGGAATTGGTGCAGGGTTGTACATGATCACTTCACAATCGTTTGCCTTCATATTGATGTACTTTGTGCGCAGTAGGTCGGTTGTTCTTGCGTAGCATTAACCAAAACATAAATCGTCCAAGTTGTTGAGAGAGATGCTTTATTAGCGATGGTGAGTAAAAACTACACATATCTAAAGGAATACGAGGAAAGCAGAAAACACAACACTCAAGAGCACTACATCTGGAATCACAAAATATTGACTTTGCTGTGTGTTGTGGGTTATTTCATTTTTCCGAGACTGGGATATCGACAAACCCTGAGGTTACCTGGTCAGGATGCCCTAACGTATGTATCGCATAAGACCAATAGGTAGGCCTGTATAGTAAATTATGCAAACTCACAGGTCCAAAAGCAGAACAAATACAAGGAATGGAAGCACAAGAAATCAAAGTGATGTTTATTTAAATTTAGCAACAGCCAACAAACATAAAACTTTGTTTTGCTCACTTAATACAGAGAAAGCACGANGTCTTGTAACTTTCTGCAAAAATCACTCAAAGGTACAGCGTTCAGACTTTCTTCCACGTAAGCCCAGAAGACAGCCTCTTGTAAGAAATTTATTTTCCAGCATTGCTTGAAACACGTTTTTAAAGTACAGTAATTTTCCATACTAGCGAATCTGGCTTGATAAGAATGAACAGAGGAAACATGTTCAAAAAATTCGTTGTCTATTTTTGTTAATTGGCCGTGGCGAAATTCCTGCACGACTTTTGCCAAATCGAATTGATAAATATCATGAACTTTCAATATTTTTACGTTTTTGTACAAAGGAGTTATATGGCATCTACATTTGCTAAACGTCATCAGCAATATATTGTTTTGTAATACTGACAATCTTTGCAGAACAGAGTTTTTGATTGAACCCCACGAAATTGCACAGTATTGTGAGTGACAACGCACGAAACTAAAGTGCAATAATCTCAAAACTCCAACAGGAACAAATTTACGAATTTTGAACATCATGTGAGATGCACATGAAAGTCGAGGGATGGATTTCCAAATTGAAAGAGGTTTTAAGACTTTGCTCTTAGCGTTCTGGGCAACAGACCTCAGTCAAGAAACCTTTTTTAAAGAACTACACAGCTTCAAACGAAAAGTTATTTTTCGCACAGCACATGTGAATCGATTTCAGAGTTGAAAAAATTCCTGCTGTAATATGGTTTTGCATTCTCGTAAACCAGTCACTACAATTAATCAAAGTGCAGTCGGTGCCGTCCAACCACCCAAAGAAATTCGAAGTTTGGATTTGGGCAAAAAGAACAAAACACCAAAACCAAATAAATCGAATTTCTGGCGTTTTCCACTGCGCAATTTAAAAAAATAAATCTATGAAAACAGAAAAAAAACTTTATGTCATATTCAAGTTGGGTCAAACGGACTATAAAGTTAGACATTTTTCCTGTCGACTCCCAGGTTAGGAGCGGATGAAAAGCGGATTGCTGAAATTATACAACCTGTAGGCCTTAGTTTAAAACTCGCTGAATAAGAGCCGCAATTAGTAAGCTTTAAACACTGGAGCAGCGACGGTGATGCGGTGTAGCAGCGTCTGCCCAATTTGATTGTTGTGATTTCTTCCCAGTTTCTCAACAAAAAAAACACTGACTACAGCAAATCATGATATCATTTGAATAGGGTGACCCCTTGCGCTTCGTTTATTGAAACTACGCCGCTGGCATTAACCCAAAACAAAGTACGTTGACAATGCCAGTTAAAGTTATTGAATTTAAGTATATGAAAAGTTTTTGATTGCATAGGACATCCAACACGCTTCTATTCAAATTAATTTTTTAACTTCTTGCTTTTGAGCCTTAATCATTTCCCGAAAATCGTCTTTCTCATCGATTTTATCTCAACTCGGAAAATTTGGGTTGGGTCGAAACGAAGACGCCTAACTTTCTCCGAACATCACCATCACCGGCAGAGCATGCTTCAAAGTAAAATAATTATTGTACAGGAACCAACTGTCAATACAATACCATGCACTTTTCAATTTTAAGATATACCTCCACTTGTGTGCAGATTGAAATGCATAACTGTCTTTGCCATGCGAACAAATGACCATGAAATCATCCTGGGCAGCATGTTGTGCTTTGTGTGTCACATCCTGTGATACAGCATTATTGTGCGTCACATCCTGTGATGAACAGAGTTTGAAACTTTCAGTAAATGGAATTGTGCGGCAAAGCAGCGATTCTCTGAATTCTCCAAACAGTTTGTTTTCAATAAAATTCACTAGTCACAGCAGGTGTAAAGGTAGCACTCAACTGTGAGTTGTGTAGATGACGCAGACCTACCGCAAGGAACTCAAGTTTTATTTCATTCAACTTATTATATATTTGAATTTGTAGCAGGAAAATAATCGCACTAATCATTTTTATAAAATCAATTAGAGATGAAAAAGCATTTTTCTTTCTTTCAATGAAAACGACTTTCAATCTTTGTAAGAGTTTGAAAAAATGTAGTTCGAGTGCGGAATGGCCGGTCAGGGCATTGCAGCACTTGAACCAACCACATTCCCTCGTTTGTTGGTTTAGCAAAAAAAAACATTTGTTGGCTTATGTAACATATATGTTTACATCGTAGATTGATTGATTTCTATTCTAACTCTCACGTATCAAAAAGATACTTGAGATGACATCAAACTGAAAGGCAAAGTAAAAAATATTGGTTTGTTTTTTTCAAAACAGGTTGTGCAAAGTATTTCGAAGTTCATTCCTTGGCAATAGCTGCTTCAACTGGAGCGAAATCATTTTAAATCTACGGTATATTTGACTTCTACAGCGGCACAGGAACGAATTTGTTCAATCTTAATTGTAAACCTTTGACATTTTTAAAGGTTTCCTGTTAAAAATATGAAGTCATGTGGGTTCGGTCACGCACCGGTGCGCACAGAAGCTTAGTCAAAACAAGCGTACGAGCGGGTCGATGGTGGCTGGCAATAAGTTGTATGGATGAAGTTACCTGAAAGAAATTCAGGTTAAAATCGGTAAAGCAGACAATCACGACCGTTCCGCAAAAAAGCACCAGTCACTTGTACTCAGAACAGTCAGGACTTGAAGAGAACATCGAGGAGATCAATTTTGCGTCAACAAGCAGCTGACGCATCGGGCTCAATCAGTCTGTCCAAAACTTTTCTTCCAACCAGGTTCAGGAAATTTCAGGTAGACACCATCACCAGCGAGGAGGAGAACGCCGCGTTGGATAAACGTCGGAATGACGCGTTTGATGTTGTTGTGTTTGAATTTGTGGCTCTGATCTTAACTCGACGAGCCACTGATTTTCATCACTAAGTTCTGCAGTTTGTCTGCCTCGACGCTAGCTCCAGTTTTCAGCTTGAAATTCGTCACTTACCTTTGGCAGCTTGCTCCCACGAGTATAACTCGTTTTCGGAAAACAGTCTCAAACCTGTGCCAGCAGCCTGCTTTGAATAGACGTTTGTCTGCTGTTTGAAGCAATTTGTACAAACTTGCAGTTCCACCGCAGGCAGGCAGGTTAATGACAAGGTGTTAAGTTGCAGATCGCAAACCATGACGGTGTTCGGCGGCTTACCTTCAAGTGACCGAAGAAAACCGATGCCTCACCGCGAAGGACAACCCTAACTTTCACGCCTGTTGAGTGATCAAGATTGGTCTTAGTTGCAGCTGCTGGAAGCTAGTCAGCAAAAGCAACCGTGGAAATTGTGAAAATGATATGCATGCATCGTTGTTTTAGGGTAGCGCAGTTTGGTTAACATGAATGCAGCCATAACGTAAGTTGAAGTATTGTAATCATGATCAGTTGCGATGGATTTATATTTTGAAAGATTAAGAAAATGCTTCATACTTGGACAACTTTGGAGGAACAAGTGCAGTTTAATGGGCAAGAGATGAATATTGAAAGATGACAAAACTGCCACATTTCCTAAGCCCACTCTTTAGTTATTCACATTGCGGGCATCTTCAGATAAAGCAAAGCTTGGGAAAACTTTGAACAGCTTATGCTTTGTCTTCAAAAAAAGAAAAAGTGAACAATTTTCAATATGAATCGTGTTTTACCCAATTGAATATACAGAATGCGTCCAGACGAAAACAGATGCTAGAAATGGGTGAAATAGGCCTTATATTTCTTGTTAGGTTTTGTTTGCGCTATCGTCAACGTCCTGCTTCAAATTTTTCGCAATCGTTTGAACTGGTGACTTGTCATTCTCTATACTTTCCGAAAGTGAATGATGAAAACATGCTCGTCTTTGAAGAAACCGATTGTTTTATTTGCCCGTGCGTAACTTGCAGTAACTCATTAACGTTGGCGTATAAGCAGTTTTCACAATAGGCCTATCCATAAACACAGTAATAAAAACCCTGATCTGGTCTGAGCTGCAAACTGTCGGTAAAGAAATTGAACTTTTATTAGAAGAAAGCACTACTTTTCGTCAGCATAATCTTTGCTGTAATTCGATAAAGAAGGAACACAGTGATAAAAAGCTGGATGTGGTAAAGCGCGATTTTCTAGCATAACGGTTTTTCTACCAGACTAGATCGTTCTTGGGCAGACCTGCATTTTTAGTTTCGTGTCCCTAGGCTATTTTTATTTGGAGGCCCTTTTGAAAAGCTTGCGTGCTACGTCAAATTATGACGTCACGTGTTCGGTGCAGGCTACCATGGCTTGGCAGTTTCTCAAAATTAAAAAAGTTTCCGTTGAATAAACCCGACATGTTTGCAACGTTAGCCTTGGTTTAACTTCTGCATTTCTAAATGTCATTATCTGTGCTGAGCAAGTATTGAGTAGAGCATGTACTTCGCTACGCTCGCTGATATCCGCGTCTAAAAATGTTACAAAGCGTTCCACAGCCCTTTGATCAGCAACATTTTGAACAACAAGAGTCAGTGGCTCTATATGTGATATAACTGGTGTAGAATCTACAGATGTTGAATATTAAACTGAATTTTTCATTTTCGCAATAACTTCGGTAGCACTGTCTGAGCCATCAAGTCGGTAACGTCTTCACATTTGCTTGTGGGCAAATAAGAGCAATTCACACTTCCGGGATTACTTGGTTTTGTAACATGTCTGGCCAAAAATGGATCATATTTTAGATTGAGTCCAAGAAGTCCGCTAAAATTACCATTTGGTGCATTTCCAAACTTCTCTTCGTTACCACGCAGTGAAAGACAGCGTTGGATGCAACACGCTTGAAGCACGTTACAGAATCGATTTCCAATGCATGATGTGTTTCTTACTGCTATTTCTTGATATTTATCAATTGATTCTTGAGCAGAAGAGCGCTGCACAAAAGCAATGACTGCACTGCGGTAAATAACAGGCTTCTAATGAATCTCGTGCAGATATGTGGCATCAAACAGCTCACGAATTCAGTGCTTGTGGCAGAGAATACGCGGCAGTAAAAACAAAATGCTTTTCCCGTTACAGCAGAATAACATAATTAAGAGCATTCTGATACCCTTTTCGTCAATGGGTGAGTACGTCTGAAGATTGCTGATTTAAAAAACGGTGCTGCGTTTTACAGGTACAGCACGATGCTGAAAAATTGGCATCGTGGTGTTGACAATGTATGTGACTGAATCATTTGCGACTGTAACTTGAATGGCAGTGGTCACGTGCACGTGTAGCCTTGCAGCGACTGACTCGTTGATCTCTAGTCTAGGACCTCTTCACTCTGCGCTAAAACTTTCACAATTGTGAGCGATTCTGGAGTGTCCTTTCCCACAGTCGCCGTAGAGTCTACGGCGTAGACCAGGATTTATCAACTGGGGCCCCTCGCCCCCCCTTGGTGGCCACGGAGCGGTTCCCCGGGGACCACGAGCAGAGGCCATTACTAAATTGCTCTGCCGTGATATTACAAAGCCTTATTGATGAGCAGGGGGCCACAAGCAGTGACGTACGCAGAAAATTTCCGAGGGGGGCAAAGTTTCGTTACAATCGTGTGACGTCACAAATCAACTTTAGAGGAAGTGCCGAAGGCACAACCATTGTAGGGGTCCGGAGGCATACCCCCGGGAAAAGTTTGCAAAATTACACCTAAAAATACGCATTTTTGTGCATTCTGGAAGCAAGTTTTAATATAATGCCTTT
>JGI24159J19872_10013185_pt1 | contig 10759 bp, 6 predicted proteins | sample Ectturendosymbi4_FD_19872 | JGI IMG/M metagenome (IMG submission 19872)
CTAATAAAACAAAATTTACTGATGGTTACACCTTTTGAAAACAACCTTATTCCACAGCCCAAAAATTTTGACCTTGCTGAGTGTCGCAAATGTTTTTAAAACCTTGCAAATGTTTTTAAAATGCGCTTCTTGTTTTCTCGCAAAACCTTGCAAAAACATTTGACCTTGACCGCAAAACATGTTTGACCGCAAAACATTTGACCGCAAAACATTTGACCGCAAAACATTTGACCTTGCAAATGTTTTTAAAATGCGCTTCTTGTTTTTTCGCAAAACATGCCGGGGGAACAGCACCGCTAGCGTGTACAGTCGGGTATGATTTCACAAACTTTCAAGAACTGCTACGCAGTTCAGGTACGACGCCACCGTTTTTCTAGTTCTTCTGTCTACATCTTTGCCGTAACACGCGACACAGCACAAGACGCACACAACTGCAACACTTATAATTTGAGCTTGCGCTTATTTACTGCTGTACATCCGTGAATAGACCTGTCGCTGTTCGGCCTTTTAAATTATCTCTCAGTCACCACAGGACGAGTGAAATTGGCAATTAAAAATAGTTGCACGTTTTAGTAGTTAAAAATGTGAAATAAATTTTCAACGTTTCCAGATTCAGTACCTGCTCATGTGGACCAAATGAAATTGCTGAAGCCAAGGAAAGAAGGCGAAGTATTGCATTAGCCTAAACGGAAATAACAACCTAAAAAAACAATGTCTAAACATCGTCCAAGCTCTAAACATCAGAAAATGATCAGTTAGCGTGACAGCGTTCCGAAGCTGTTCGACAAGACTTCATTAACGCTAGAGATTTTGTCGACTTGTTTCTACAGTATTAATTTCTCGTTTCACATCTTCATCCTGCAAAATGCTTTCGGCACACGCGCTTACGTAACTGGAAACAATAATTCTACTTTTGAACCGACAGACGGCATGCAACAAGCATCTGTACAAGGACCAGCATTTCTTTAAAAGTTTATTCGTCATTTGCCTTTAAAAGTTAGGAGAAAAATAACGGTTTGAATTCACTGCAACAATGGCTACAGTAGATCTAAACAAAATTTTTGGTTGGATTAAGTATCTCATTTATTCATAAACCCTTAATCTTTTTAATGCATCACATTCAATGCGGTACAGGCCCTGTTTGGCCGAAATCACACGGATGAAGGATTTGAAATATAATATTACCAAGAGCGTAATCGCAGTGTAATTCTCTTTCAGTATTTAGAGAGCACAAAACCGCGTTCAACATGCATTCGTCTACGCGCCAGACTATCTTTTAGACGCGTATCGCCAGATTTTCTGTAAACCATTCTACCACTGAAGATTGCTCTTAACTCTTGCAACAGCAAATGTGGTTACAGAAGCGGCGTTTCCAACGATCTTCGTCAAGGAATCAGCCAAATATCATACGCTTCAACGAAAAGCTTTCAAAGGCTAAAAATCCACGTATCTCAGGAAAAGAAAAAGGACTATTCGCTACGTTTGACATGAAGCAGAGCTATATTTACTGTTCTCTCGTATGAGTTTCCTGATGTAATACTGACACAAGCTGTGTGTGGGGTATTCGATGCTGGAGTATTGTTTTGTTGTGCCAGGATTTTCTCCACTGTCCAACAGCAAAATTTTTGCATCGGATGCATATTGGTGGGATCTCCGTGCAGGAAACAAACGTTCATAATGCTCGGTGCGTTCTTGCAGAATCGCAAAACTCTTCCAATTGCCGTTCAAGTTTACATCGCGATATCAACAGGTTGGACCAAACACGCGTCTCTTTATCGCTACTATGTGTACCAAAGTATCATGACCATAACCGTGGACTCGTATGATTTTACTTAAAGCGGGACAGAACTCTTTCATGAATTCGACGTATGGTAAAGTTGAGGTGCAACCCTGGTAAAAGTTTCTAACTTTCATTTCAACTGACAAACATGCAAGTCCTTACAGCGAATTAGATTTATTCTTTAAAAATAACTTGCCAAGTGTGGTGTCTTGACTGCTATTTCAATTGCTTTGGCAGTAATTTTATTACATGATCTCTAACCGTACTTTATATGGTTATTTTATTTAAGAGACAGTTGACACCTCGTTTAAAATGCAATCGCTATTATTACATTTACCATCACCACAAAAATTTTAAGTTTCTTCCTTGATAACAGTTTAAAAAGACTGCTTCACCTTAATTGTGCATCCACGACGCAAATCGGCATTTGTTTTAACTCATATTTCACCACTAAATCAGCATGGCTTAACCAGATATTCTCTGCAGGAGATACTGAGAACAGGTAAAATTTCTTAAACTCATTAAAAGCTCTGTCACTTTTTTCAAATTGCTCAGACTTCGTGTTTCTGAAAGGTGGAAGTTCGGGCACAAAATGAACTAATCAACAAAAATTGTAAAACACTTTTTTAATCTATTTAAACAAGTGGTTTGAATTTGCTTAAAAACACATATTGAAAACATTCCCTTATGGTAGGTTTCAAAATGATTATAAGCGCCTGGTTGCTGGTAAGTTTGCAACAAAGCAGGAAAGAAGCAAATGAAACGCCATTTTCAGGCGGCGTCATTGACACACTGGTACTTATTGTGTTTCATATCACAAAGCTCTTGATCCGAATATCGCTTAACTGAACAGGTGCGGGGAACACTGACATACTTCTTTACCGGTCACTTCTAGCAGTGGCTGCAGCTTGATCTGTACAATTCGACAGCGTTAAATATACGTTAAATGTATAAGTCATGCTTTGAATTGGTCGATTGATGCCTGCCTCACAGTTCGGGACTGCTTCGGCAGTCGCAGGGATTGCTCTGTCAAACTCCAAGCAGCATAAATGAGATAAGAGTTAAAAACAAACAAATTATGAGAAGTTGGTTTACCTGCTTTAAATTTCTCTCTAGTTCTTTCCTTTCCCTCACGTTGCAAACGATAAAGCTTTTTCAATATATGTTTAGCGCTTTGTAGGTTCTCCATGAGAAGATGCACCTGCGGGAAACACATCGACAGCTGCGCAAACTGCAAACGAAGCAATGCAAGTCAAATTACAAGAAACGTTTTGTTACCAAACACCTGCGTATGAAGTCAGCAGGGTTGCCAGATTGGCCTTTTTTAGGCCAAATTACAGAAATTTGGCCTCGTTTCAAGTTGGTTGGCCTAAGGAATTTTAGTTGGCCATTTTTGGCCTCATCTTGAGTCGGCTGGCCTTAAAAAATGCGTTTGGCCTTTTGGCTCTTTTTTGGCCCTTTTTACGCTGGAATAGGTTCTTGTGCAAAAAAATATTGCTATTCCATATTGCACTCACTGCACTGTGCAGTGCCTATTGTGTTGTAAGCACTAAACAATCTCAGCGCTTGCAAACAGGTCTGCGTCTTTGTGATGGAAATGCGATAATTACGTCGAAGTGGAAGTGCTCTTATGATACTGATCGGAAGTACAGAAGTGAATAGGAGAGACTTTCGTGCAGGAAGCTGCCGATGGATCAGCATGAAGACTGTGGCACCATTTTACCCATAGTATGCAATTTCACAAACCATGAAAAGTCAGGGAAGATCAGTGCTCCAGCGCAATACCAAGCAAGATTTAATCTTAATTTCGAATAAAATTTTTTGATATTCTTGTGATTTAGATGTTTTTTGTGACAAAGGAATGGCAATACCGCAAATAAAGTTTGGCTTTTTTCTGGCCTCTTTTTTGCATTGTTTGGCTTTTTATTGAAATTTTGATCTGGCAACCCTGGAAGTCAGTATCCGAACGAACAGGGTACCCCACCTGTGCACAGTGCTCAAACGCCTCCTCTTGCAAATCAACCCTGCCAAGCTTAGTGGCTATTTTCATAGCTGTTTGCGCGTTGAGAAGAGCGTCGGAAAACTGCTTGTTGTCACAGTTCACAGCGGAAAGTATAAAGCGGGCACGATAGATTTCCTCGTCAAGAGATTGTTTTCTGAAACAGACATGTGGTGCCATGGCTTCCAAGCCGTCATTTTCAAAAGTTACGTATTATTAATATCCATCAACATAGTATACATAACAATGAAAGCACACAATAATCAAGTTTTTGGAAAAAGCAGTCAGTTTCATTAAAATAAATACAATTGACCAAATAAACCATCGCAACATCACCACACGCAGAAATATTTACGGGTGTCAAACGATGTGTCCTTAGTCATGTAAATCTTCAAGATCAACAAAACAATTGGTCAGTAGCTTGGTAACCGTTTATCAATTACCTTGAATGTTTTTAAATTAACTATCAACACAAATGAAAGGTACCATTTGGTTGCTAAACTAATCGGTAGGCTGACGCTTGAGTTGGGTATATTCGACGCGAAGAAAGCTATTAATACCCACAGTCGAAATAAAAAATAGCTTTAGTACCTACACCCTTTACGCTTCAAAACAGATTAATAATGTAAACACCATTAATAATGTTACTCACTGAGCAAGATATAGGGCTGTTTGAAAGTGCTGCGTGCATTTTGTGGCAGACGCTAGTTTTTCCTCTTTGTTGTGCACAAGTGACAGTTGATGCTGACACAGCCCAAGATTTATCAAGCTTCTAATCCTCATTTCACTGAATTCCTTTACAGATACTTCGCTGCTTTCTTTCAAAGCGGTGGCGATCCGTACGCTTTCCGCCAAGAGGTTTATAGATCTGTATAGCACGTAACATAAAAAGGAATTTTAGTGTACACGAGCGATATGCGTAAATTTAATATAATATCAGAATACGAAACGCTCTGGAAAAAAAAGTTGCTGAATGTAGCTGCAGGCTAGTTGTGTGAGGAGGGCTGATTCCAAATCACCTACTTCTATGTTGTGCTGTGTATTGAGGGTGATGAAAGCTACATTGCATTGGGATTCCAGAAACACATGGCACAGTTTACTTTACGTCCTCACAGCAACACGTGTTTTTGCATTTGCTCAGGGGACGCTATCACGTAACACCAGAACTCACAACTCTGGGAGTCGCTTAAACCACTGAACTACCTGTGAAACAAGTCATGAGCAATATCAGCAACACCACACCATTTCGTAAACCAACGGCTTGGCTATCACTCCTTACACTTAAGCCGTGGTTAACGCAAAATAACTTCCTAAAGAAATTAAAATTGCCCAAAATAAGTAAACATAGCTCTATAACACTTTTTCCAATCATTCCAATATTTCATGTAGCATTATCACATAATTGTAAACAGGGTTACGGAGCCAGAGGTGTTTGGGTGGAGACGGATTCCTATGAACATTAGGAGTCGGATTTTTTATCCGATTCCAACTCCGGAAATCGGCAGAATGAATTTTTATTATTTGTAAATGCTCTTTAAAAAATGGATTAATTCAAAGAGCCTTAACTCATGTATCGAGCGCCAATAACAAAATGCTTATGTCTAAATTAATTTTAGCTCACTTATTTGCCATTATTGACACTGGACAGCCAAACTTCATTCACGTTATGCTGAGGAGTCGGAAATTTTGGAAGCTAGGAGTCGGACATTTTACATCCGACTCCACAACCCTGATTGCAACACGATTTAAATTATCTGTTTAAATGGTAATTTGAATACAACCTACTTCAAATTACCTTTTTCAACATGTTTTCCCACTACATAAAAGTATAATGAATACAGCCGGTTGCGCTGCTTGATCACACACGATGTCCATTGATACAAAAGCGAAATTCCACCAAAAAACGAGAGAATTTTATCTGACATGGAACAGTGAGAATGACAGAGCGTTTGAAATTCAGTTGTTTATCAATACACTTCATTTCTGCTGCACTTGCTACATAATAATGTGCTCTCTGACATGAAACAAACGACTGTGTGCGCAGTATGAAGATTTAACACGGGGCTGGTGAACCTATTTACTATCACGGGCCGCATATAGTGTGTATTATCGCTACTGGCCCGCAAATAACAATTGAGTTTATCCTAAAATCCTCCCTTTATCTTAATACGAGATATAGAGGCTTCTTATGACATGCTATCTGCTTATCATGGAGCTTCGTTTTGACGCGATTGTGCACTCTAAATTGAGTGACGAAAATTCTGATGCGGGCCATATCAAATGTTCAGGCGGGCCGCAGGTTCCCCACCCCTGATTTAACAGATGAACCGAAAGGTTATGATATTTGCAGCGGTGGGATTAGTGAAGCATTACACGCCCGTGTCTAGGTCTTGACAAGAAACTATGTTGTTTGAGTAGTTCAAGGAAGGTATTTTTTGTGTATATTTTTACGGTTATGAACGCTCTTGATATTGCAACTGTGCTACAGAAGTAGATAAGATAATTCGCAGAATCCACTGTTTAATATCACATAAAAACACTTTGCAGCTAACAAGTATACAACAGAAAAACAAAGACTAACTTGAGGAAGTAGTTACGTGCTTTATTCACATCAGCTAAACGTTTAGCATGCTCCAAGTAAGTTTGACCAAGCGAAGTATGGGCTCTTTGAAGCTCAAGATCATCATCACGAGCTAGCTCCAAGTGTCGTTTGTGATGTTTTATGGCCAGTTCAAAATTCTCAAGTGCGCAATAAACGTCACCAATCTGCAATAAATCATCTTAATATTGTACATAGGCATTAACGCATAGTAAAACCGAAGGCCGCAAATTCAAACCATTTGAAAAAGATTTTATCAGCACAGTTATACCTGTCTGGTTGAGAGTGAAATGAAAACATTAACAAATTTTAAAACGTGCATCAAATCACTTAAAGCCAGTTTGTTTGATAGTACAACTCCATTTCAAAAACAAGCAAAGAATATGTTCCATAGTTTGTTGCCTACGTTTTTAGACAACACAAGACACAACCTTCGGCGCCGATGTACAATAAATTCGTACTTCGAAATCGCGGGTGAGAAACTATTTTTGTGTTACTTTGCAACTCCATAACTTGCCAGCCGATTGAGCTNGAGAACTGTTCAAACCCTCAAAAGAAAGCGGCGGGTCTTATAGTTTGGAGTAAAAAAAAATTGGAAAGTTTTGCATTTCGGGATTTTTGTGGGTGACGTCATAANTNGGGTAGGTTTAGGCCTTTTGGCCCAGATTACCTGGCCATGGGTGCCAACCGCTAGAGGGAATTTTTTGACTCAAATATTTATTGGAAAATAGGTTACAATCCAAGTCTTTAGAGCCCCTGATTGGCTTTCTAGCATTTCTGGTTCGAAAGTTACTGCCTAAAAACAACAAAAAATCGATAATTGATTAATTATCAATTTGTTGGAACACTTGGTATGTAAAAGCTACAGTCCTGCGCTGGTTGCCATGGTCAAAACATAGGCTACAGTAACAACTATGAAATATTGGTTGTTTTTTGTCAACAGTGTATTGTTTTTGTCTTTATATGGTTTATGGCATTGGCATAACATTGCTATGTTACAGGTAACTGAAAGCAACATAAGTTTCAAATAGGGCCTTCAAAAATAAACATGGGGCTTTAATTATGACTGAAAGGGCGGTTTGCACCATCGTAATGAAAGCTTGCCATCACTGCTTTACAGTTTTCACTATGAGTATTGTACAAGTTTTTTGCAGTAAATTTCAATGTACTGGAAAAAATTTAGAAACACCAAGCACTGACATAATGAAGGATACAGGGTTTTCACAGCGTCTTTGTACAAATTTTTTAATGGCAATATTTATGAAAAGCATAAAATGTTAAAATGGTTTGAAGGCATATTATGCCAGTTAATGCAGACTACCTTACGGTTGGCAACTGCTTTTCCAGATGGATCTTGAAGTGCCTCACATAACTGTAGTTCTTGTTTATGCATCTGCAAAGCTTCATCAAAATCACCTAAAAATGTACCATCTGCTGTTACCACAAACAAAAACATACGTATAGTTACCAAACCAACAAAAATTGAACGATTCTAGTGAAGGCAATAATTAAACAAAGCTGTCAGCACCACTCACACTAACTTTATCACATAGTTACCCATTTGCAAATATTCATTTCCCAAAACATTGCAACACATAGACTCTTCTTTTAGGTTCTGCTTTTCTTGGGCTTTTGCACGAAGCTTCAAAAGTCCTGAGGTAATGAAAGATATTCAATGTGCATTTAATTAACTCTTTGGGGAATAAAACATAGAAATGTAACACAACGAATCATCAAAATTTTTTTATTTGAACAGATGATTTGCATGATTCAAAGCAAGCTTTAAAAAGTCACAAAAATTCTTCCAAATTTTTGAACAAACTATTTTATCAACTTCAAAATATCTGAGATTTTTGGGTGCTGTTTTTTTTGTCATTGACCGAAATGTTTTTAAAATGACCAAAAAAAATTTTAAGTCATTGCAGGCAGATTGTCTGAAAGTATAGGCTGATGAACACTGTTACGGTGAGTTTTAATACAACTGTGAGACAAATGACCGAAATGTCTCAGTGAAAAAAAAACAGTTCAGGTGTAAATATAACTGCAACTTATTGTAAGAAAAAAAACATGTACTTCAACATGATAGTTGTCAGACACCAAATTTACCTCCACACAAATTACAATTTTGATTTAATAAATGTAAACACTTATGCTATGATCTCTGTTTTCATGCCAAGGGGATATTACAAGAATATTTGATGACATAAGTGAAAAAAACATGCTTGGCAGTCTCAATTTGCTGAAAGCAGTGTGTTGCATGAATCAGCATGTGTGCTAGTCTTGGCAGTCAGCATAAAGCTGGCCAGCAAGGTAAAAGAACACCAAGTGTTTTCAGAAAACACTTCAACTATCCATAATTTGAAAGATTGCCTGTGCATTTTGAGCAAAAGATAACAGATTTCGCTAATTGTTGAAAATGAATTATTTCAGCAAAACTGACAAAAGTAGTAAGATATATTTCCTAACCAATGACATGCAAATTGTTGGGCTGCATCTTTGGAAAGTACTCTACAACATTCTTTTAGTGTCTTCAAACCTGCACACAACCAAGTACAGCTTATGCACACATGGCTCTAACAAGGAATACAGAGATGGAAGAACATGACCATAGATATGAGGTAGTGGCAAAAACACATGCATAGATGGCACCATCACACAGTGATACTTAGTACAGTGCTGCTTTATGCCGCACAACAAGTTCCAAGTAGACTTATTCATAGCAGCCATAAACGCTCTTGCCCAAGGAATGCTATGACTATGATGATTCACTCAAGTGGCCTTGGGTCAAACACCCAATCTTGCAATTGAGAGGCGTACACACTGCCACTGAGTTATTGCCTCCCCACAAGCTTTTACTTATTTTTATTAATAAACAAACTGTTTTGTGAGGAACTGCAAACTACAACAAGTGCAGATGTTGTGAAGAAGATAAAAACTTTTGATTATGCAGAGTTGCAGTAGAAATATGTTTGTGGGTTTGGTACAGATGGAGCTCCTGCAAAAAAGTGCAAGAACTTGCTCCTGAAGCAAAAGATACACACTCCCGCCTGTTTAAGGGACTTTGCAAAGATATGAAATCGACAAACAAAGCTCTTAGAACTATTCCACACGTCTGTACACTAGCTGTGGAAAAAAGTGTAAACTGTGTTTTAGAGAATGACAAAGTATGTTATTCTCAGAACTGAAAGCAAATGAGCTCTTGGGTTAGTGTATTGACAAGATTTGGTTTAAAAGTTTTGCTTATTTGGAAGACATTTTTGCATGAGCATGAGCAGCAAGCACTCAAAGCTTCACACCGTGGCAGAAAGCAACAATAGAGATCACCTGATGAAATCACTGTATTATTGCTTGTTTCCACCACTTCCATGTATAAGTGTTATTCTTAGCACACTTTCCACTTGTGGTGCATTGCGCATTCAACACCGCACCTACTGAGTTGTTGTAACAATCTGTCTGAACTAGGCTTCCAAATTTGCTTCTGTTTGCCACAACATATATTCACAAGAATGTTTTTTTCAGCTCCAGTACACAACAAAAAGAAAGCACAAAATTGAAGTCAAGGGTGATACCAGATTAGCAATGTCAAATCCACATGTTTTGAAGTTGGCCATGCGATTTCAAAGTCAACCGTCACATTTAATATTTTTGAAGTACAGTTGCTGTTTGAAATGAAATATTATTTTATGCATTTTTGTGGTAATAATGTTGTGGACCTAGTTCATCGCATTTTGGCAAAAATCTTTCTACTTTTTGTGGTAATTCATTACATTTTTCTGGAAATGCATCTTGTCATAATCATAATGCTTAGTATCATTAAGTATTAGAAAAAGAACAGAAAAAGGGGTTGGAAGTTGTTTGAAAATACCAAAAGGGGTCAAGGACTGAAAATGATTGAGAAAAACTGCGTTAGAAGAAATTAGCTCATATTTGCCACATAAAATGTTCGTAGTTTTCTTGTTTTATGTAACAGCTAAAGAGTGAAATGTATCTTGACAGTTGTAGATTAGCCCAACATTGCTTTTTAGTTGATTTGACAATACAAGTGATAAAACTTGCTGAATTTGTAAGTTCATCCTGACCTGAAAACCTCTTATGCTAATGCAGTCTAATCAGTTAATAACAACAGTAGGCTATCGATCAGGGTTCCCACACAATTTTCAAAACCAAATTCCATGATATTCCATGACTTTTCCATTACATTTGAAACACTTTTACCATGCATGTTTAAGTGATATTTACACTTGCAAACTGGTAACAGTCTTATCAGGTTTTTTTTTAAGGAAAATGTTAGGTACCCGGTATGGATCCAATTTCTCTGATTGTAGGGACCCGATTTTCTCTGATTTTAGGGGCCCGATGATAATTTTCTTTGATTCTAGGG
>JGI24159J19872_10013187_pt1 | contig 10758 bp, 2 predicted proteins | sample Ectturendosymbi4_FD_19872 | JGI IMG/M metagenome (IMG submission 19872)
TGAAGAAGAAAAAAAGTGTAAGGGTGTCAAGAGAAATGTCATAAGATACAAAATTTCTTTCAATGATTACAAAGACGTCTTGTTCTCAGGAAAAGAAGTGTTGAGGACGATGAATGTTATTGGAAGTCGCTAACACAATCTCTGTGAATAGCTATCTCTGCCGATGACGATAAACGAATCATCGGGCCTGACAAAATACAAACTTTTGCTCGTGGCCCAAGGGAAAGACAGAAGGACGCTGGGGCAGACAAGGGAGGCCTGGCAAAGGGGGCAGGCTGGGGACATGAGGGAACTTACTGTGGACAAAGGAAAATGGGGCACAATGCCCAAAACCGCTCTACTAACGTATGCCTGCGCGCTTTGATGCAGTAAGATTGCTTATATTCGTACGTCTTCTTTTAACAATACAACCGAATTTTACTTTGTGACTGAAGGCCCGGGAGGGGACCCCTGTGTTACACCATAAACATATGAAGGTTTTCAAGCCATTCACATCACATGTTATTGCGTGGTCCGTCAGCAGGTTTTAATCAGTTTTTATCAGTCGATTCGTAGAACGAAAAAACAGAAAACGAGTTTGCAGTGTTTAGCTAGCGCGATGCCGAAACCTGTAATGCCATCAGGAGCTATGAAAAGCGCAAAGCTTCGAACAAGAAAAAGCGCAAGGATCTGGCAGTGTTAGCTAAAACGCAGTGACTGAATCGTTTTTTCTAGCAAAATTTCAAGAAGCAACGTCAAAGCAGTGGCGTTAACAGAACCGTCGTTAGAAAGTCGTCAATAGGGGGTTTTACGTTCGTGCAGGGGGAGCTTGACATTCAAATTTGACAAAACTTCCATTAACTTATAGTGTTTCATATTTCCATTTGGGGGACTTGGAGCTTTGTTTGGAGGCGTTAAGCCCACCAAAATCCCCCGTGCCGATGGGACTGGACGTTAACCAGAGCACCTGAAAGTGAAAACCAAGACATTAGCTTGGAAACAACTTCCACACTTAGCCTGGCTGGCCATATTGACATGTTCTTTTTCCGGTGTTTTTGTTTGTAATCTCTGGTTCCTGCTTATTGTTCGGGTGAATGTTGTTTCTTGCCGAGTCACTCTCTAGCCTCGGGCCCCCCTACCCTTTAATCCAGCTCTGCTTGCAACACTGGAAATTTGTAATGCTATCCGGAGCTAAAAATGACAAAGTTTCTAAGGAGAAAAAGCGCAAAATCTGGCAGTGTCAGCTAAAACGCCGCGACTGAAACGTTTTTGTCAGCAACGCTTTTAAGCAGCAAGGTTAAAACAGTGGCGTTAACCAGAGCACCTGGAAATGTAGGTGAAAATCACGACAAAGTTTCGAAGTACCTTTCATACTCAGACTGGCTGGCCATATTGACATGTTATTTTTCCGGTGTTTTCGTTTGTAATCTCTGGTTTCTGCTTATTGTTCGGGTGAATGTTGTTTCATGCCGGTCACTCTCTAGCCTGTGGAATATTTTTTCCTCGTACAAATACACTGCAGTGTTAAATCATAAACTCTCTTCTCGCAGCTAACTGTATGTGCAGTTGAGCACCGCATTTATTCGATTGTAAGCCGCGGCTTATAATGTTTTTTTCATCATTTCATGCGGTTTACATTCTTTATTTTTTTACTTGATCAACAGGTATATATGACGCTCAGTCTTTTCCTTGGCTACGTTTTGGGAAACGTACGAGTACGCGAAAGTCACAAATGCATCTCAAAGGCTAAGTTTCCTACGTTCAAGTGCGGTTTACAATCGAGGGTAGCTTACATTAATTTTTAACACTATTTCTTGCAGCTTACAATCAAAGGCGGTTAACAATCGATTTAATACGGCAGGTAAATAATCGACTACTGGAAAAAGCAAACGAGAACGTTGCCAATCAGCGAAAATTTAAGTTTTACAAACGATAACGTCATGAAATACGTCATAGGGGCCCTCCAGTGAAAATGGCCCCTGGTCCCCCTACCATTTAATCCGGCTCTGGCTATTGCACAACAGTTCGAGGGTCGGACATCTTACGCAATGTGAATGGTTCGAGATATGGTACATTCTACCAAATCTACAAGCTTTTCGTGAATATAATATTTTTTATCATTGAAAAACTGTCTTCGTGGCCGGATGAAATGACTTCACGGCCGGATGTAATAGCCTGGCGGGCCAGATTTGACCCGCGGGCCGTAGTCTTGAGACCTCCGTCTTAAACAACTGAAAGGTAGTAATTCTTGCTGTTGCAGTCAGGGGCTCTGGGTTAATACACGGGCTATAAAAATCTTAACGAGCGTGCTGCCAATGGCACGTCACCACAGTATCCAACATAAAAACAGCCGTTGCGCAGAACAAGCAAAAGGCCCTGTTCCACAGCGCAGGGAAAGGGGAGATGTTCGCCTTCGCCCGCAGGCCATTCGTGACAATCCGATAGGATAACGCGAAAAAAAAACTACCTTCCGCATTGTTTGCGCATACTGTGAATGACTTTTCGAGCTTGTTTTCTTGTTAAGTTGGCATTTGTTTGCTGAAGCATTACTTTTGACACTGTCAGCTATAAACGCAAAAGCTGTTTTTTCAATGAACGCCAACAGAACGTATTGCGTGTTCGCGTTGCCACTGCTTGGTAGAAATGCGCAGCTAGTGTAACTGCTCACAATAACAACACACTTTGGTAGCAATAATATTAAGTAAGTAGTGGTTTGAAAAACAGAGCCACTTTTAAAACTAAGATGTAGTTGCTTAACATAACGCAAAAATCGTCGATGTAAACGATATCATGTGCGACAGATTGATACAACTGTTTCCAATGAAAGCAAAAGTTACTAAACAAAGAGGAACGCATAAAGGTTCAAAAAGTGAGTAAGTCAAAGATACAATAAACGTTTGTCCCCTGTTTCGGTAATAAAAATTTTGTTTACATTTGTTCTTGAAGGATTTAGGCTATATGTATAAGATACGCTTGCGAATAGGATTAGGGACTAGTACAGGTTTGCAAAAAATGCGCTGGAAAATTACATTTCGCATAAACGCGCACCGAAAAACCCATTATATAATGAAGTTTGATCACATGGTTATAACAATGCAGTTTTATAATACGTGATGCAGGAGAAATTGATCAGTTCAGAGTGGGCGCACAGCGGCCTGAACGACAGGTTGTTTTGGGGCCAACGCAGCGTCTTCCGTGGGTAAACGGACATTGCAATCAACTAACAAATAAAGAAAATGCTTTGTAGTCTAAGTAGAAAAAAAAACTGAAAAGTATAATCGAACTGAAATTCCGCGAGAATGGTTTGTTTTCAGAAAAAAGAATCATACTTTTTCCATACGCAACACTCTTAGCATCATGGCGTTTTCATTTTTTCCTGTTTGAGGACCAACACTCCTACTGCATATATTATCGCCATCGTAACTTTGGAGAACCTCTTTTTCCCTGCTTTCGTTTCAAACGTTTCAGAAAACGGTGCATGGTTACAGAGTTATAAATGGTTAAATGATCATTCCGAAGAAAAAAAACAGTTATATCATACAGTATTTATATTTAAAGCACGATCGAACTATGAAACAAAGCAATGATGGACCTGAAGATTTTCTGGATTTAGAGAAAACATTTGACTGTATTCACCTCACTTTATATTAGATTAACAAAAAAGCGAAACAAGAGCTTCATACAACAAAATAACTGACGCAATTTCTTTCAAACAATATTATGCACGCAGTGAAAAGAACAGAAATAAACTATTTCGCTTTACATCCGTTTTTGACTCAGATCTACAAAAATAAGTTGCAACAATTGTGTTTATACATGCTTTTGTGCGTAAAAAGTATCCAATTTCAGTTCATCAAAATAAGGACAGGTTTTCATTGCATTGTGCACACACAAACGATGAAAAACTTCGACTGGGTCGAGGTTTCGACATAGCTGAACTAGATCCCTTCTTGCAAAGACTTATGTAAATAAAGTATTCAACAAAAGAGACGCCGCGCAAGAAAATGTCAACTATTTGAAAGCACAAAAGTCAGTAATCAACTTACGAAGTGTGCTTAGTCTTCAAGTTAGCTCCTCACATGCACAACTACAGCAATTTCATTATGTTGCAACGATAGGTGTAGCCCCTGGGGCCAGGGGCGCCCAAATTTTCAGCATATCTACCGTAGTCATTTTGTTCTTTGAGAAGCGGTATTCCGAACAAGAATACTGTTGCTCACATCAAATCAAACATTTTGCCCGCCCCAAAATTTTGTGTAGGCTACGTCACTGGTTGCAACTACTGCGCTTAAAAAATGCGAGCAAACAAAGTAACAGGCATAATAGTAAAGATTTCTAGTGATTAATCCCGTGCAACGATGAGCATCTTCAAAAGGTTGATCTTTTGCAAAAAGGGCAGAAAAGGCAGTACTTTGAAAAAGTGTCAGAAAGAGGCTTCATTCAAGATCATCCTCAAACATTGACGAATCTGACGAGCTGTCATCCACTTTTTTGTTGGAAGGAACACCAGGGCTTCCGGAAAAATGTTGACTGATCTTCTCCAAAGCCTTCGCCAAAGGATCTCTCAAGCTAGCCAAGCCTTCATTAAATTCATCGGCTAAGCTGCTTTCGTCATCTTTCCATGATAAAACGGGAACGTCGAATACACTTTCACTTGCGAAATTTTGCGTTTGCTTCAAAATGTGCTTGGGCGAACCCGGAGATTGTACGTTCTCACTAGTGTCTTCTGTGTTACTGACACCAGAAACCCCTTCGCCCGAGTTTGCATTTGCAGCAGATTTCGCGGTTCTTTTCAGTAGGAAACCTGCTGGTGGCAATTCAAAAGCGTTTGCTGCCAATGACATGAGCCTTGCTGGCCATCCAGTTTCATGTTTTCCCAATTCATCCAAAGTTTTGATGAGAACGCTTCGCAATAGCGTTTTGCTTGGAGACAACTGGTGGTTTTCTCTGCCAGGCATATTAGGAATAGGTTCACGAATCCGAATGGCTCGCTCCGGAACTCCTGCGAAATGTGTGGCATCCAGTAAACGTTTGCTTGACAGTGAGTTCAGCTTTTCTTGAATCTCTTCATCCTCTCTGAAATCTTTGAGACCTATGGAATAAACAATTTCGAACACTTTTGTAACGTCAAATGTTGGATGTTGCTCTAGGACAGCTAGCGTTTTTTGGCAATATTGCAAAGCTTCCATATGCTCTCCTAAATGATACGCAACTTCAGTGCAAATCAACATATGAAGTGTGACGGCTTCTTTTTGATGCTTTTCCATCAACTCGTCAAAGCTACAATTCAACATGCACATCGCCTTCTCGCATTTGTCAAGCACGGTTTCCAGTGATTCACGGTACAAACACTTTTCCAAAATTGATGTAAAAATAATTTGGTTAATTTTCGATGATTCGTCATTCATTTTTGTCTCTTCCTGGCATTGAACTTTCTGCTTTTTGACAATATGCTGCATGACATCCTGTAAGTAAATAACGATGATGAGAAAGTCCCGAGCGCTCCGCGATCCTATCATTTCAATAATGCTATTTGTGTATTCTCCTTTTTCGTATTTGCCGCGAGGCACCGAGTCTTCTCGGCCTTCTTGAGAACTGTAAGTTTTCAGTCTGACCTCGCACGACAATGCCATCGCGTATTTGAATTTGTGCCTGAACTCACTGGGTAACAAAAACGACAGCCGGTCGATTGTCTCGTAAGAATCTGAAGATGCAACGCCATAAAAACGTTCCAAAGCCGCAACGCAGGTACCTGTTGCTCGATATAAAATACGTTTTATGTTGACGTCAGCGTTATACGTCATGATCATCAAGCTTTTCGTCACGTTAAACTTTTGCAAATCGTCTTTGACAATTTTAATAAACTCTGCAGAAAAACCTTCTTCATTCAGCTTCTTTCTCATATTCTCGGTGAACTGTTTGTACAGTGCCTTGTCTCCCGACACGTAGCAATTTTTGACAATTATATCACCAAGATGATAACCATTTTTCAAATTTTCATCAGACTCCATATATTTCAGCATTTTGTTCATTGGTTTGATGAGTTCTGTTTTCCATGGTCGACCGATAGGGTTGTGAGAGGCATGGGGAAAAAATGAATCAGGACCCACTCCTGATGGGGTAAAAGCATCGAAAAAACATTTCAAACTTTCAATAGCTGCATCATAGATTACTGTTTCGCCTATGTTTACGACTACCAGTTGAAATATGGTTGCCAGCCAACGGAAATGTTCCATGACAGCTTCGTAATTATCAGAGTCTTTGATATCTTCAATCCTGTCCTCGAGCACTATCAAACTTTCGAAATCTGAGTAAAGTGTAACTTCCGACCGGGAAGGCGAACCTATTGCAACAAGAGCATGACGACATGGGGCAGCACCAACCACCTCCTCGCAAAACTGTGAAATATTGTGCATTATGTTCAGGAATGTATCAGTAATATTTTTTTGAATCGTTCGAACAGCGCTGATTTTCGTTTCTTCCTCTTTTCGAAGATCGTTTCCAAAAGAATTGTCAGAAATTCGATTAAGGTTTTTAATTTTTTGTTCTGATTTTTTCCTCATTGCGTTGAGTTCTTTACGAACGATTTTAGACTGATTGATTAAATCTGCCTGTTTTTGTCGAGCACCAGCAAGAACGAGAACATGCTCACAAAGCTCTCGAAGATCTGCTTCAACATCAGCAACATTGTCTGGATTTCTGGCCAAAGCTGCATTGAATAAGATTGCACTTCGGATCAAAGATATTTTGTCACGACTTTTACTGCGATACAAACGACCAAGCTGGTGGATGACTTTAGCAGCTTTCTTGGGGTTAGTTTCTTTAAGTTCTTTTTGGTTTTCTTTGTGATCACATAAACCTTTCAACTTGTTGGTCAACATTTCCTCTTCTGCTTCAAAGCAGGCTTGTTGGACAACATGATCAGCTATTTTTTCGACTGTCTGATTGTGATTAACACCTTCAGTTTCGTTTGACTGCATCTTGTTTCATGAATATTTTTAAAATGTTGCAATCAAATTCAAACATGGAGTGGATGTGCCGCTACTTATGAATTAGATGCAGTTATTTTGCATGCCTTCGGTCCATCGTATGCCACGAAATGTTACTCATTTCCACAAGTGAACTTTTAATAGTGTAAACAACTTCGGCTCCTATTTCTGTAAAAAAAAGTAATGATTTTCGCTATGATCAACTAAATTGATAAAGCTTCCAGCTGCTGAACTATATTGAAAGTATTTTTTATTTATACATATTTGGAAGTTTTAGTCACTTACAATTGCCTCGTGTTAATGTTTATTCAGCATACAACAAATATCTGTACTTTCGTGCGTTACGCATTAGTGCTTTTATGATTTTCTCAGTATTTACAAAATTGTCAACCGAAGAGTATTTACAACGGAGTTACAGAAACGTGGCCTTTACGTGTGATATTGAATGACTCGTGGTATTTTTACAGCTGCGTATGACTCAAATTGGCTCCAAGCTGCTGAATGAGACAGTAGGCTACTAAGCAAATTGGTTTCAACGTGAAAAAAGGCTCCAAGTTGCAGCTGCTTATTGACCTGCGTTTCGAGATGGATACCAATCGCTCCAAATCCGTTTAGCTTGGGTCCAAGGTTGGATCCAGGCGGTAAGTTTAGAGGGAGCGATTTCAGTAATATTTGGCAGTCACGTCTCATCACCGGTTCACTACTGCAAGAGAGATGAAGTATAATTAGAACCATAACCAGGGGGGCGCAGGGACACCCTGGAAAAATGTGTTGGACATAAATTTAAAAGTAGTGGGCATAGTTCAAAAATTTGGGCCCCTCTCGGAAAACTCTTCGCCCCTCCTTGTGTCCCAAGCAGGTTACGGGCCTGAGTATACTTCACAACACTGCTGTCACAAAACAATTGACGACACAATGGCCTTATATCGCGAATGCTGTTTTCCGAATTCTACAAAATAATGGTGAAAAAGTTACTTTCGTAAGTTTAAGAAAGTTTAAGTTTAATTAATGTTGTACATGTGTTTCACTTTTGTTGTTGATAGATTTCTGTGAAAACAATCGCACATGTCCGCTCCTAAAGACTAATTCTTTTATACCAGGTGTTCCCATGGTCGCGACCCAAAAAAGGGTCGCGCTGAGTCAAAGAAATTCAGAAAGAACTTAACAACTTGCAGCCAAAAATTATACACACAATAATTTTTCATTTTTTATTTTTTTTCAAAATACGCTCTTCGAGGCTTGGGTCGCGAGATGCCCACCAAACTCAAATTTGTGCCCATGTCGTCAAGGCATGAAAAACATCTGCATACTTTGGTTATCATCCAAAATTGAACAAGACCTACCAAAGACAGCGTGACTCGAGTCAGTGACTGCTCGAGTCACGTTAAGAAACGATGTTGTGATGACTCAACTCGAGTCACGATTTGTACAGAATGACTCGACTCATAATGCATGACTCGAGACTCGCGTCAGAACCATTTTTATAAAATCTCCAAACGTGATATTGACAAACAAATGAAATATTTTGTTGTTTAACTTTAAACTATGCGATTTTTCAGGGAATCCCCACAGCTTAAAAGCACCTTATATCATTAATTCACAAATGTTTTGAAGCGGGTACAAAAAGATGGTCCCCAATTCTCACAAGCTACACAACAACTAAGAACATCGTTGGTATCCCAAACATTTTTTGTATGCTGCGCGCTAATGTTTGACCCTGTTTTGTCTATCGGTAACGAGATCCGAAAAAAGAATATCTGAAAGGTATTCCCAGCCTGCCTAGAAACAAAAGGTTCTTACTAGACTAACAAGTAACAATTCAAGTCCCAAGATAGGAGTCTAAAAATAGATAAATGAAAATCATGCTTCCAAACGAAGCTGGTGCAGTTACATGTACATGGAAAGCATGTTTACTGCTGAAGCGACAATTCAAAAACAACAAATGAATGGAGGCATTTGTTATAACATTAAACCCATATCAGGTATCCCTGCTGGCTATCGTGGAACACAATCTGCTAATCGCATGATAGATTCACGCTTGCCCTAAAAATCTTAGTTTTGGGGCCCCACACAGGTGCGACCTTTTTGGCCGTTTGTCTGAAAAGCATGAAAGTGTGCCCCTCGTATGAGTAGTTTCCCCTCAAAAATGTATCTCTTGTGGTTCCGACTTTGGTTCTACGATTGCCTCAGATCTTCAACAGAAATTAAAGACTTTTCTACGTTCTTCTCAAAAAAAAGCAATGCGTTATTTTCTTGGTATTTATAGTGGTTTCGTGTAGATCAGAATTCTTTTCATTAAATTTCCGTGAATTCTAGCGTCTTTTGTAGGTTGAATTTTCGGATACATGCATTTTCATGCGGAGCCGTGCTGCCGCCTTTGAAAATATCGTCAAGTTGTCCATCTGATCAGCTGTACGTAAACTCCTTTGGTGTAGTAACCAGTGCACATATTTTATGGACCAAACAAGCAAATCCATTCAGTTGTCATTTTTCAAGCAATACAATTTAGTGTTTTAAATCCTTTATGCCAAGGGTGGCCAACCAGTCACAGACCAACAGCCACATTGCTTATTTTGTTACCGCAAAGAGCCACATCATACACATTGGCACACATGAACATCACCCCATCTCTTCCTCACTCAAACACGTAACCTTTGCTCAGCTACATTCGTTGTAAATATGACACACAATCAACATGACAATGACAGAACTTTGAAAGCCATTTATTGTATTGCATGTTATTTAGTGGGACATCTGGTAATTACGTAAGAGCCGCGTGAAACCGGGTAAAGAGACACATGCGGCTCGTGAGCCGCTGGTTGGTCACCCCTGCTCTACGCTATAGACCAGTGGTTCCCAACCGGTGGGTAGCGACCCCAAAGTGGGTCGCAGAGTAGTGGCTGTGGGGTCGCGAACAACAGCCTTAATAGTTTGTTTGAAGTCTCGAACTTTTAGAACTTCGTATATCAACATTTCGTTACATTAGCAAAACCGAAACTCAGACAGAGCTTTAAGGAAGTTCACATTATCTCCATTATAATCCTATTTGATTTCTCCTTTATAGTTTCAATCGACCTGATTGTAGAATAGAGTGCTGCGCGGGGCGGGCTAACCCGATGTGCGGGTGCTGGCGCGGGTTGAACTTGGTGCAGGGCGGGTGCGGGATAAGAGTTCGGTCATAAAGTCCAAAAATCTAGGGTAGTGAATACTGTTTCAACAAGTTTTGAAACTACTGCAAAACAAACGACCGAAAAGTCTCATCGAAAAAAAACGGGTTTTTGCGTCGTTCTGTTAAAAAACGTATGAACCACTCTAAAGCCACATTTTAATTAGATCTGAAGCAAGTCATATGTTTTTCAAAATAAAACTAAAATTATTTGCAAATGTGGCAAGGGGGCCTCAACAACTGTTTTGGGGCACCATTCTCAGAGTTTGCGTCAGGCCCCTAAATTCTAATATCCATCCCTGTCCATGAGGCTGGATTTTCAACCACTGACCACATTGTGTAGTGGTGGTAGCCTATAAGATCAACCCAACATTGAAATTTGATTAAAATTTATATGGCAGTAAAAACTTAAACAACTTTACACAGTAGGTCTATCACAAAACTACAAATCTTTAGTATGTGCTGTCGCTGAACAACTACAGTAATCTCCCGGTTAAGTTCGCACCCGTTAAGTTCGCATCCCAGTTAAGTTCGCAAAAAATATTCAAAAAATCTGGATTCAACTTTTTCACTAATTTATTGGTATTTGCAGTGAGTCAAACATGGCAACACAACTTGTCATGA
>JGI24159J19872_10013190_pt1 | contig 10757 bp, 5 predicted proteins | sample Ectturendosymbi4_FD_19872 | JGI IMG/M metagenome (IMG submission 19872)
TCCATTTGCATTGCATCGTCAGCAATGTTCCCTCTGAGTGCGCAAATACTCAGGACCACCAGAACTGTTGCGCAGTGAAATCTCATTCTCGCGTACTTGCAACATTCCAAAGCAGTGGAAAAGCATGCAAACAAGAAGCTATTTGAATGAAATGTTATTTTGTTCGTATTTTGATCAGATTGTATATTTATTATATAATTCACAAAGTTTGTAATTCATTGAAAACTCCACTTACTCAGCCCTAAAATAATCGTGCTCACTAAAACAAATATTTTCTCAGTGTAAAATTATCTTAGAGGGAACGCTGATCGTCGGCAATTTGAAAATGATAAACAAAATGTCGACATTGCCCCCCGCTGATGTCCTGACATTCTTCGAATTGCTTTGCAAATCATACTGACCATGGCAGTTATATGTGTTGCAAGCTGTGAACGATCTTTCAGTAAACAGAAACTGGTTCCTTCATACCTTTGAGCCTCATTGATTAACATTAAGTCAAGGAAGGTTTGTAATCTAGCTTTGATGAGAATACAAAGGGACGAAACAGCGAAAGCTTACTTTGATGAAATCATAGACGACTTTGCTTCGATAAAAGCACGGAAAAAGTTATTATAGTTAGCATTTTTGTGTAATTTAACCGGAAAAGGCTGGATATATTTATATTTCGATGGAATTGCGTTTTACGAACACAAGTGATACATGACTTGCATTTAAATAATTTATTGTGCAATTCAAATTAAATGTGTTCCATTTTAAAAGAAATTGTCGTGTGCAGTTGCAATATGTGGTTTGATTTTTTTTGTAAGATATACAATTTTGTCAGGCAACACTATATAGACCTGTAATTACGATAACGTTATTATTTCAACGTTTGATATTCATCATAATAAAAATAAATCAGCATAGAAGTATGTTGTAGTCATTATGGGTAATTTATATTTTATTTGCCGAAAAGTTTCAAGCAAAATAAAGACAAATATTTTCCGTTTCAAAAGTTTATTTTCTTCATGATTTATTTTTCGTAAAAATTGTGCCTACATCTAATATTTGAATTATTAGAAAAGGCTCGCATTTAAATTTTGCCACGGGCGCCACATTGCATAGATACGCCACTGGTTTGTGCTTCATGTAAGTGTGAGTATGAACACATGGTTCCCTTCCATTTGACGGACCTGCGTGAAAGGTAAGCTTCATAAAACCCGCTGAGGCATTGAATGAAAACGCTTTTGTTAAAACCAAGCTACCCTATTCAGCAGCAAGCCACTTTTGTTGCGTTTTGCTAACCAGAGCTGTTTTTTGCGATTGAATCTTTATGACTAACCATCTCCAGCTCGAAATTAGCGATAAGCCCCCGGTCCATATTCGTAAACGCGTGCATGTGTGAAAAACATTTCCTTTGTCATCAGCGTTGCTACTTTAATGGTTGTGCAGTAAGTACGCCTTGCGAGAAGCATCACGCATTATGGACTTCAGTTGTTTCAATAAAAACAACTTTTGACTTGTTTGTTGTGTTAAGATACGTGGGCCCTAAATAAAACCTTACCATTTCAATGCTTTTTACAAAGCATCGATTGTAATCCGTCACTTAGTCGCTGACAGCGCGCCAATAAAGAACTTTTGTGGTTTTAGCACTGGTTGGCAAAAAAGGCTTGAACCCGTTTTCACTTCGCATGTACTCCGCACAGACAGAAACCAATCTACAGTTTCATAACTCCAGAAATATAGCATGACATTGGAGCAACAAACGAAGAAAAGGCAATCATCCTGTTTCAGCAATGCTTCTAGTGTTTACCCAGAAGAAATGGAACTGACCAGGCTTTGCTGGAAATGTTACAATGAGTGCAGTGAGTACAATTTTTTGGTTGTTTTCAGTTAGGATCTGATAATTTTTGTGGTTGAGAGTTTTGTAAGAAGCGCATAGTTGCTAGTGCTACACATTATTGGGGATGCAAAAATATGCACCTTGCCAACGAAATCACTGATACTTCTACAATACATCATATTATCGTGTGAAGAACTTTGTATATAATGTTGGTGCGTCATTTTCATCTCTGTGCACGCAAAAAGAACTTTTTGTTTTCTTGGAGAAACAGGGTGAAAGAATAGCAGTTATGATAAGTAATTTATTCGAAGTGCGCTGTTTTATGAAGATTAGCGAGGTTGATTTGTCAATGCAGTGGATCACTCTTTACTACAGTCAGAACTGGACAAAACGGTCGAACGACCCACAGTGGAGTAACTGACGGGGGCAGGAGTGCGAACCGCCCCTCTGGCAAGCTAATGTGAAAACTGGGCCCCCACATAACTTACATTTCGGTTTTACTATTATTTTGGTTTTCAGTAGGTTGTTGCTTTTGGTGATTTTCAGAGTATTTTCCGGTGATTTAAAGTTTTAGCTTTGCCGTTCAAATCCGGATTCACTATCAATTCTCAGTTTTTTCTGAGTGTTGGCTGGTGGGCCCCCTTCAGCTAAGTTTCCCCCTGGCTCATACCTCTAGTCACGCCACTGACGACCCCGACGACCAAACAGGTGCTTATATACTGTACCCGTATGGTGGAAAAATCTATCGTTTAAAATAATTGCTTAGAGCACCATTAGTAAAAACCGATTGTTTCTAACGTTCGTCGCTAACAAGCTTTAACTTTCTTCGTTTTTTCAGATACATAACCAACCATTAAAAGTGATACTTTTTCCTTAAAAATGTATTCAAATACATGGACCACGGCTGCCTAAAATAGACGGGAAACTTTTTTCGAGTTGTTTGGACTTCAAGATTCTAAAAGCCGTAGCTTTCTGAAAAAACAGAAAGCAAATTCTATCTTTGCGAGCCACACTTGTGCGCTTGCGCTTTACTGCAAATAGACCGTTCAAGGTTTCAGTCAAGTTTTTCCTTTTGCAGCTCCCGTATCAATTTTAAATTATTTTCTGGTTCTTGCAATCTTTGTTTCTGCAGCTGAGCATTTGCTTTTGCATCTGAATTTGAAGGATCCTTCAATGAAGGCATGAAATAACGTCGTTTCTAATTCGCAGTTTACCGCTGCATGGTACAGACGGTGCTTTTCTCCGAAATTTTGAGCCAAGTGGCAAAAAAAATTATACAGGAAATTGATTTCACAGAATATTATACATCTTCAGTCCTAAAAGCTGCAGGAATTCTGTGTTGATATGTACTATATTACGTGAAATCGATTTCCTATATAAAAAATTTTCCGATTCCTTCACTTGTTTGTCACCTTTGTGGAAACTAGTTACATGAATACAGATATTTGCAAGTTCGAATTATCACAAAAAGATGAAAGCAGAGCCCAATGGGTTGATTCATCGAAAGCTTACAGAAAATCTAGAGCTTTTAATTGGGTAAAATACAACAATGAAGAATTTCAAAAATGTCGTTTCCCGCTTTGTTCAACGAGAGGAACCAACTGATGGCGGGTTGGTTACAGGGCCATTGGTTATACGGTAGTTGGTAGCATTTCAGAAGGTGCAGCTGATCTGATGGAAGTATAGTGTTTGTTGACCTTGTCGATTAAGCGGGGTTGATCAGGCCGCATTTGCGGCTGTGGCGGAAATCGTTTGGTGATCTTTAATTGCAATAAATGTTTGCTTTTTTTGCCATGAGATCTGTTCTGTCCGTGATATTTAGTTTTTCCGCCACGGATTTCGTAGCTTTGTTTATAGAAGTCAGATAATCTTTGGTCTTTTTTGTAGGATTTGTAATGCTTTTAATCAACAATTTTTTCTGCTCTGCTGTGCCTTGTTCATGGGCGCCTGAAGGGGGAGACTTGGTATCCCTAAATTTTGAAAAATTCAGCAAAAGAAGGTTGTTTTCTTAGTTTCAAGTGGGAAAAAACAAATTTCACCACTTTCGGCCTCCACTAGAAAAATTTTGGAAAAATCCCCTAGCCTTCCCCCCTGGAAAAAGTCTTTCCGACGCCCATGACCTTGTTCACCGCATGTAAATTCATAATGAGATAAAAAACGCAGATTTTCAGGCTCTTAATCTTTTTACATTTGCTCCCAATTTCTCCTAGAAATAGCACCTGACATTTCTGAATTGAAGGTACATATTTGTCACTTTTGTCACATTAATTATAGCACCCCAGGTTTACCACATGCGCGTGTGGTGGTGGATTCCACCCCATGTTAAATCCAAAGAGTTCAGTTTTTGGAGGCGTCTGGCCATACCTGCTCGGTCTGGAGGTGCCGAAAAATCCACCTTCCATCACATTCGTTGCGTAGGCATTTTGTCTTTTCGAAAAGGCGTTTAGTAAACGCTGACTCGCTAGTGCCATGGCACTGTTTTTCAGAAAACAATTGAACTTCATGGTTTGTGCTTTTTTCTGGATAGCTTGTCTTTCAATATTATTCAACTAAATGGCTAGCTAAGATATCTGATACTTCACTCTTTCGGAGAAAGCTGCAGGGCATAAGGCTTGCTCCTGTCCTTGTATGAAAGGTCAAACCATTTTATTGAGGACATTAACTTTGAGACAATCAAATGCCAAGTAAGTTTTTTCTGTTGGCGTCTGACATTTTTTCTTAGTGTTTTTGGGCCAACATTACCAACGGTGAAAGTTTTGGTTTTCATTGGCATTTTTGTCCAAGTATACCAACGGTGAAAGTTTTGGGTTTTATTGGCATTTTTGTGCAAGTCTACCAACGGTGAAGGTTTTGGTTTTTATTGGCATTTTTGTTCAAGTTTACCGACGGTGAAAGTTTTGGTCATTTTGGCCATAGTTACTTTTATTGGCCACTTTGGCTATGAATACCTGTGGTGAAAGTTATGTGATTTGGAGTTTGCTTTTGAGCAGGGGTGTAGTGGGGTGGGAACGTGTGGGAACGGCGTTCTCACACCTTTTTTTGGTATGGGAACGTGTTCCCACACCTTTCTGCACGATAGTAACGTTACTTGAAGATTTAGATTTTTCCTTTCAACTTCTATGTGTAGCTGATTGCGAGAACTAAAGGAGCTTTTTGCGTGTGAGGGCATCTGATTAATATTTGGTGTCAGAGTTCAGCTTTAACCTAAATCAAGGGTGTAGTGGGGTGGAAACTGCGTTCCCACACCTCTTTTTAAGCACTGCACCCCTGCCTTTGAGAAACCTCTGGAATCCCGCTCCGCCACACAGGAGTTCGCCGGAGGCAATCTTTGGTACCCCGCTGTGAAACCAGGAGTTCGTAGTCCAGGAGGCAACTGTTGGCACGGGATTAGAAGTACGCATATATACACGAATAGGGAAGGTGTTAAGCGTTTGCATTTCGCATGCAATTTGTTGTAAAGCACACTTGAGCGTTAACATTGTTTAGAAGATGATTTTCTGGACGCGCTATGTGCAGGCCAGTAACCAGCTTGGGACATCAGAGGGGGCTATTCTGGGAGGGGTCCACATTTTTTGAACTATGTCCAGCACATTTTTTCAGGGAGACAAAAACATTTTTAGGAGGTTTCGCCGCTCCCTGCCCCCCATCATTACGAACCTGTATATGTGTCCAATTACCTGGTCGAGTGCCGCATGTGAGACATGAAAGTCAACAGCAGTGCCGCGATCAAACTAATTGCCCAACAATTGTCGTAAAGCATTTGCCCATTTTGGGCAAGTTTACCTTATGTGCCTAATTTTCGTAAAATATTTGCCCAGTTTGGGCAAGGTTGATTGATGTGGCTGAAATTTGCAATGAAAATAGAAAGAATTTCATGTCTCAACCTAATTTACTTTTATTGCAGATAGAACCACAAGCTTGAAATTAGGTTCGATTTAAACCTTAAACCGACTACCATGACGTCTACTGGCGGCATTTTTGGATTTTTCTTTACCTTTTCGTTCATTTGTTAAGAGCACTGCCAACATATTTATTTGGGAAATTGCTTCTATTCTTCATCATATAAAAACTTTTCCAAAACCAACACGTTGTTTTTTCTGATCAGATGAGCTTGAGAAGACTTGCTAAATTGTACAAAACCCGCGTGCGCGTCTAAAACTGTCAATTAGTCCAGTATAAGCGAATAAAAAAAAATTGCCCATTTTGGGCAAGGACAACAACGGTGCTGTGCTTGTGTTTGCTGTGCTTGTGTTTGAAGGTTACATGAGCAGGGTTATAAGAATGTTTCCTCTTCATATGTCCTACTCTTGTCTATAAGGTTGAAAAACATATTTCTTTTCTACGTCATCTTGTTGCGCAGCTGAACTTTTGCTTCTTGAAGTCGAGCAGACTTACCTTCATGTTCAACTATTTTCTATTCAATTTGTTTTCAAGCTTTCCTGTGTTGCCAGTTACAGTTGTTTGGCCATTTGTCACCTATTTTTTTATGGCTCGTCAGATTTGAGAAATGGCGTCCGCGGTGGTTTCTCCCACAATGTGGCAGAATACCCGAAGCCAGTGGGCAAGCAAAAGCAGGGGCAAGTTATTTACTGATTTATTAAAGAAATGATACCATTATTTGTGCTATCTCCTGTCATAGTCAAATGGAATAATTTGATCAAATTTGACTACAATTTTCTTTGAAAACGGATATGTAAAAAAGTCTTTCCCAGGGTACACGACATCGACAATGTTAGAGCTGAGCATTCAACAACTGCAATGAGCTGGCTGTGCTGAAGCCTGCCTTCGAGCTAATAAACTAAGGAGTATCTCAACCAGCCATCGGAACTTCCCACCGCAATTAAACCACCTCATGATTTTGAACTGATTCTGCGATTTGTTTTTTCTTTCACTATAAAAGCACCCTCTGCTACCATTTCATTCTACGTCACACATCTAGCACGTCATCGTGGAAGTCAATCCGAGACATTTAAGGGCTTGAAAAATCATTAAGCGTTTAATGGATCCAATCAAAATATACCACAAGTGTCTATGTCTTTTATTACTCGCATATATGACTTCCGAGGATTTCAACAAGTGTTCGTTTTGCTCTGCACGTTTGCAAACTATAATTATTGCAACTTGTACTGGCAGAGTGACAGCTCAGATTATATGTTTGATCATGATTTAAATGTTGTCGCATCTGTTGAAATTGCGTTGAACGAGTTACTTGCGATAATGTGGTCAAACTAAAGAGCTACACTTTCTTGGGGAAATAGGTCAGAAATATTTTGCTTCAAGAGGCTTCTGAAGCTTTTCACTCAAGTCGAAGCATGCAAGTGTCAGACCTAAAAACTTACTGAGTTCTGGCCGCCGGGCAGAACCGAACATGTGGTTAATAGCAGGGTTGCGGAGTCGGTGTCGGAGTCGAGTCGCAAGGAGTCGAAGGTATTTGGGTGGAGTTGGAGTCATATTCCTAACAACAGTAGGAGTCGGATTTTTGTCCGACCCCGGAAGTCCAATTGAATCGTTTTTGCATCATACTCCTAAGCTGGGAATTCCTGTTGAAATGGTAAAATTTCTTTTGAAACTTACTGAAACAGGGAATTCTTGCTGTGTACCACGATTTTCATTGATTGCTAGCGGCTACAAAATTGTTGACAGCCAAACTTCATTCGAGTTATGTTAAGGAGTCCGTGTCGTAAATTTCGGAAAGGTCGGAGTCGGACATTTTACTTCCGACTCCGCAGACCTGGTTGATATAGGACTAAGTCCAGTAATGCATTAGTCCTCCGACCAAGGTAACAAATCTGGCTGGAATCGAGGTAAGTGAAATTGCTCTTTCTGGGGCAGGGTTAAAGATATAAACGTAACTTCGCTTTCCCTTCCCGATATACTTCCGGTTCCGCTTATCACTAACCTCTAGGAACGAATGTCCCAATTACAATTACTTTAAGAAAATGCAAACCATAGCTATTCGTGTTATCGTTTGTTATCTGAAAGTTTACAAATAACACACAAACCCAAATTATGCAAAGCATGAGGGTTGACTTACAGCGTTTATTCTATTTCAGATTTCAGTCAGCAAGCGAGACGCAATTTGGAGGAAGTAATGAGTGGACATGTGGAAAAATCNCTAGCGAGTTTACTCAGGCGGTGGGAAAATGATGCCTCGCTGTTTAGCCATTGTAGCTTATTTGGANCAGACTTTCGATTTATCATCAGGTGGACAGAAACCAAATTACGCCGCCGAACAAACCGCAAGTCGTCGAAAGCTGCTAAAGCAATTTCGGTCGAGGTCCCAGTCGGTAGCAGAATGTCAAGTTTTTCGAGCACTGGCTATCGGCAGATCAAGCGTTAATGTGGGTGTTTTTACGTTCAGTATCACTGGTTTGCGACTCCATTTTATCTAAGTACTGTAGTATAACAAAGCAATTCACCAATGATGGAGTCTGAAAATTTGGTGTTGATATTACCAGTTTTTAACTCCTATCAAGTGGGTAATCGTTTGGCTTCTAGCCGTTTTTCTTCAAACTTCTTTAAGACCAGATATCTTGCAGGAATTATCACAATCAATAAACACGGCTTAAAAAAACGGATTGTTCAAGTTGCTAGTTGCTAAACCTGTTTGTTAAACCTGTTTGTCACACGTTGGTCTCACATTGCAAAATAAAAAAGAGTGGGTTTCGTCATGATATGCGCTGTGTAACAAAACCCCAAAAATACTCAAAAATCTTAAAGCGCTGCAAACGAATGTAGTCATCGGATGTCAGCAAAAAAATTCCAGGTCTCGACTCTCGAAGATTCTCGTTCTCTTGTCTCGACTTTTGACAGAGTTTCGGTCTTGTTCTCGAATTGTGTACAAAATGGCGGTTTCAGAAGTGAAAGCATATGCAACGTCAATGCCTTAAATATAAGATATGTACTATGCTTTGCAATCTAAACAAAACTGGATGTTTGTCTTTTCCTTACGGCAAAAAAGTTTATTTTCGCTGATGCATTAATTCAGTGGTTCTTAACCTTTTCTCTTCCACGCCTTCCTTAAGCAATTGTCCTTTGTTTCAAGCCCCTGACATTAAATAAGTTGTAAAAGAAAATGTCTCTATTGGTAAATTTGGTGATCAAACTTTCCACGTTGTGGAGAGCCTAAGAGCTCTCGCTCACTGGAAATTTAGTGACGCCACCTATGGGGAGACGTTCCCCTCCGGTTAAGAAGCATTGCATTAGTTGATGCAGGTAGGCTACAAAGCACAGCTAGGCAAATCAGAGATGATCACGGAGCCGGAGAGCCGGAGTGGACAGCGGCCGGAGTGTGCATTTTAGGCTGGAGCCGGAGCTGGAGTCAATATTTTAGGTTCGAGCCGGAGCAGGAGCCGGAGTCAATGTGCAAGAGCCAATTGAAATTTTTAAGGGACATAATTTCTGTAGTGATGCTTGTTGTTGTCAAACAGCATGGAATTAATTTTCGGCGTGTTTTCTGACCAGTGTCGTCACATATCATGATAGTGTGACACTGGGTGGGAGTACCGAGCATTTCACCACCAATGATGATTTCAAAGTTATGGCCTATGCAAAATACAGTGTGTGCGTGACAATGCAGTTCGTGAATTTCGAAATCCATGCCGTAACTATGAGAATGTTTGGCTAATGATGTGGGCAATAACACAAGACACATGACAAAAACAGTGGCTAACAAAACAGATTATAGAGAAGTTACAGTGTGCCGAAATGACCTACTGTATACACTGTTGACTGTACTGTAGGCCTAGTGACAGGATTTGACCATGATGTTAGAATCAATGTGCAGTAGTCCAAAATATAATGTTTATTCCCATTGTCACTTGTGCAGATTTCTAGGCTAGCCACCGCTTGCATAGGCCAACCTCCGCTCACAGATTGGAGCCATGCTGAACAAAGTTATATGAAACGCTATAAATTAGTAAAGATTTTATCAAATTTTCAGAATGTCAAGTCCCCTTGCGCAAATTTAAGTCCCCGATTCAAGACTTTCTGGCGACGGTTCTGGTTTTTAAACCTCACATCTTTTCACGCGACAGTTTAGTTGCGTTCGATTCTTACCCGTCTGAAAAAGTAAGAAACACGCGAATCGTGAACCTAACAGTTACAACCATTTGGGTGCGTTTTAACGTGACGTGTTTTGCTCGTGTGTATGAAATTTTTACAGCCGTGGTAAGCGAGTTGCAACGTGGTCCTCACGTTGTGTTTCAAAGTCTTTTTCGGCACACATACTATAGGTGCTGTGTGTTTTTTGTTTTTTTTAACACAGATAAGAAAAAACAGATATGATTCTTATTAAAAAACGTAGACCATGTGTTTGTGAAATATTTCAGTTGTGGCGATTTCGGTTGGTTTGCCTGTGGCAGTTAATAATCCTGTTCCGCCAGCCAAGTAGAATTCAACAATTCCGTGCAATTGAACGCTTTTGTGTCGAAGGCAGCAAAAAGCGCAGTGATCGTGGGCACTCCAATCCAGTAATGATTTAGATTTTTTTTACTGACCGTATTTTCAGAACGTCATTTTCGGATTTTCGCAGATTGATTAACGCTTTCCATTTTTTCCTCACAACAATGGGAGAGGGGGCCTCACAGGTGGATTAGCCTACGACAGGGGTGCACAACCTGCGGCCGTACCGCCGCATGTGGCCTTCGATAAAAATTGACACGGCCATGCACATGATTATGTAATTTAAAATATAGAAGTTATGGTGGCGGTGCATTATTAAAAACTCTTTGTCTGCTGTATGAGTATACAGTACTTATATACTTGGAAGCTCTACTTGTTTCTTGAGCATCAGTATCAACCTGTGTCTTCCTTTCTATTAACTGCGGCGATTTTTGTCTATCCATATCTTCAACTTAAGCACTGTCTGTGCACACTGCACCAGTAACAAAAATCAGCACGCATTGATGTTATTTAATGGAAATCGATTTCGCCA
>JGI24159J19872_10013192_pt1 | contig 10756 bp, 5 predicted proteins | sample Ectturendosymbi4_FD_19872 | JGI IMG/M metagenome (IMG submission 19872)
TGTTGGTGTCCAGGGCCCGATGACATCATCCTAATGTAAACAAAATATGCATAAACATGCTCCCATCGTGTAAACATCAACAGAAAAACAAGATATCCAAAACCTAAAAAGTTTTGTTTGTTCCAAGTACAAGACTTTCTGAGTTTTTAAAGGGTTTGAACAGCTCTCTAGCTAAATCGGCTCGCGAGTTATGGCTTTTAGCCAAAATGGCCAAAGTTACCTTTTGTGGGATTTGAATTTTTACCCAATTTTTGTTTTTTGAGCCATAATTTTGGCTCCAGATATGCTAGAATGCCAATCATGGCCTCTAAAGTCTCAGATGATAGCCTTGTTACAAAAAATTTTGAGCCCAAAAAATGGCTTGTGCCCAAGGCCAGGTAAACTTGGTCAAAAAGGCAAAAACATGCCCTCATTATGACATCGCCCAAAGAAAACCTTAAACCCAAAACAAAAATTTTTTTTTAACCTAAACAAGAAGACTTGCTGAATCTGTAGAGGGTTTGAACTGCTCTAGCTTAATCGACTGGCGGGTAATGGTGTTGCAAAGCTCTGCCAAAACAGTGACTCTTGTGGTCCTTGAAGGTAAACCACATGACAACAGTGCATATTGTCCTGGGGAATCCACCTGGTACCAGAAGTGCTAAACCTGATATTGACATCCGTACTCGCAAGCATTAAAAGGCTTTACACAACTGAAGAAGACCTGCTTGCCAGCAATTTCATGTCAGAGAAATGGAGATTTTTTGTAGCTTCTGAAAATGATACTAACCATCTTGAAATACAGATCCTGCTATGATACTAATAGCTGGAAGAACACCACTCTTGTTATGTTTTAGTCAAGGCACAGGCAAAATATGCTCATGGGCCACATATGGCCTGTTCAACTCTTCAATCTTCTGAACTTGTCCAAATCATGTTCATAAAGCCAGCACAATTAGCTTACATCTATCTTCTCATCTGGCCCAAGCTTAAATTTAGAATCTAATGCACCTTGTAGCTCATAATGTTTACCCAAATTTTGTTTTGTTAATCAAAGCTGTTACAAGGATTTGTGGTGCTGTTGAACCATTGATGCTGTGAAAACCTGATTCAGAGAGGTGTGTACACAGTTGAATGTTCGCTTGTCAAGTAGGTTCTATGCACAGTTCCACTCCTGTGAAATGCATAATTGCATACTTCACCTCTTTCAATGCCCTCAGATTCTAGGTAGAGAAGCTCAAGAGTGTACTGCCAAAAGCTTGTATGAATGCTAAACTGCATCTTAAACCTGATAGACGAATTATTGAAAAGATATTTTTTAGAATAAAATTATTTCTCATCATGGTCACCACCATCACAGTCATATTTGTGCTCTGCCCAAATTGTTACAGGATACTAATTTTTCTGACTGTCTGTAAAGCTCTTCAGAAAAGCATAGAACCAAAGATGCATTTCAAAATACCATTAAATTTTAATTGAGCTGGGGTTCAATACATGTTAACTTATTATCATATCATCTTGATTTGTGTGCCACAGGAATTGTTTTGTCCAGAAAAAAAGTTTTAAACAAACCTACCTTGTTCCAGGCCTGGGCTCTCTATCGTGGAAGGAGCGATGAAGGACCTAAAACTTTAAGTCAGATGAAAAGCAATTTCCGAACTATTTTGCGGAAATGTGTTGTGATTGAAGAAGTCCAGCGTGCTCACCAGCTTGGATTGCAAACTGGAAACTATAAAGTCTATAGAGTGCTAAGTGAAGCAGAAGCTCAGAGTAAGTTTCGTTTGTAGAAACAGCTGCATTTGTGGCAAAGGCAATTAAGAAAATTTTAAAATTTGTTATTTTGTTATGAAATTAGTAATGCCTGACTACCACTTTCGTGTTAGTCATTGGTATATGGTGAGGCATCTGTAGTCTTCTCAGAATGCTTTTTTTCCACAAGGTAAGGATGCAATAAATAATGAGAACTATTTCATGCTTAATGTTTGTTAAACTGAGCCTCTAGCATCTGATGCTAGTTCAGTTTTCTGTATTTGTGTGACTTATATTATGCCTTCAGTGCAATTTATTATAGAAATCCAGTACATGCCTGTAATTCAAATGCAGTCAAGAAAAAAATGCAGCAATTGAAGTCATATCACAAAAGGCTTGAACTCGGATACTAGTCATTGAATGAACCACAGGTTGACAATAAGGCCATTTGGTTGGCATGTCTGCCTGTCCCAAAAATGTTGAAACAGATTGAATGTGGAATGCTCGGATGAAGTTATCCTTGGCTTGAAATTTTTTATTTCTAAGCGTTTTCTAATATAAATGTATGTAATACAAGGTAATGCATCACGATTAGTGCTTAGATCAAAAAATCAGTAAATGGCATATGCCAGTTTACAGTCTAAATGAGGAGAATGCAGCTACAATTCAAAAGGCAGTTGTTAATATGGACTTTCCTTGGACAAAATAAAGTCATAAAAAAGCAAAAGGAGTAATGGTTTCTGTAACCTTTCACAAAAAAAGCAACTTTATTAAACTGGGAATCAACAAAGAATACAGTCTAGCTGTAATAGTGTTTCATTAAAAAATTACACAAATCAATCAGTATTTTTGTACCATAGCTCCTATAAAACTTAGAATCTGCTCTGAAGAAATAATGATCCACTACTTGCTTTTTTGCTTCCATTTCTGACTGAAGCACCCCACAAAATATAGTTGAAGCTGCTAAGTTCTATAGCAGCTTCTCACTTTTTGGAAACCAACTCGAAGATTATTATTTAAATTAGAAAAAATGTTTTTCAAAGCTGTGCCGTGGGCATGACAATTGCAAACAGCTTTTAAACAAGTTACCTAAAAGATTACTAGCACAAGATAAGAGAATGAATTTCTGCCTGACATAGCTCTTGTGTGTGATGCTGTGTACGTGTGTAGTGTTGCATGATTGTAAATTCTTCTTCTGATGTAAGAGGAACGTATGTAGGTGCAATTACCAACTGGCACAGTTGGCACAATTACTGATTTCATTTTCTAAACCTTTGACAAAACAGTATGGTACATTGGTTCATGATTGTTTCACTAATGGTTTAATTTACTGTTTTGTTGATGCAGAAAAACGGGTTTCACAAAGAAAGCACAAGAGAAAACTTCCGCGTCATAAACTTTCGGAAGCTGCTTCGAAAAACATGAAGAACATCTCAGGTATGCCGGTTACTACATTTTGAACTCCACAAATTTTGCAAATTATCCCGAAAATTGTCTGAACTCATTTTAACCACAGGAACAGATAATTTTGTAGAGAACTATGGATTTTAACCGGTTTTGTCGTCAGTTTTGCATGCTCGTTATCACTAAAGAAGGCATAGAAATAAAGAGTTTCTTGACATAGCGTGTGCAGATTTGTGAAATATTCTGGTATGGGAAACTACCGTATTATGCTTTTTCTCGTTGAACACTATACTGGGCCTCATCTTTTTTCAAACAATTTCTTCGATAAACAGACAGCGTGCTGTGGTTGGTACTCAATAATTTTTGCCGCACTTAATGGCTTGAAATGTGAATGGCATTGGCACTGAATGAAAAACATAGCTGAATAAGGTCTATTTACACGCAGGATGAAACAACCCGCAAGTCATATTTAAATCCATTGATGGAGTATGTTTCACGTGTAATTTCAATTTTTGCAAATCTGGGCGAGTTGCATGTAAAGGTATTTTAGAAGTCGTTTCTAATGGATATAGATGTTCAGTACTATAATTGCTTGTGTATCAGAATCCCTGCGGTAAAATAAAGCGTAGTTACTGCTCTATGCTGCAGGTTGAAAATACTACTGTTTCATTCTGAACAACTCGGTACCTTTTGGCTTTTTCCTTGCGTTTGCCAACTGTTCTTCTGTGGTTTCACTTGGTGATATTCGCTAAAGAAATGCAATAGAAGAAACTGTTTAGAAACTACAACTTTTAAAGTCCATTTTGCTTGTTGCGTTTTCGTGCATTTCTGAAAAATCTGACGAGGTTATTGTTGTCCATAGTTCGTTGATTTCGGACCATAAATACCTTTCCTTGTGGTGGTTGATAGCATTAGATTAGGCTTACGTTCAACACCAAATGAAACCGAACTAGTGTTCCCTTGGGACAAGCCGTTAGTTCCGGAATCGTTATGGATTGTATTTCATGAAATTTTGACTCGGGTGAGCTGTCTGACTTATGATACAAGGACTTTGCGCTCAATCGTTGAGAGTTTCTGCTGTTTGAAGGAATACCGAAAAAGACAATGGATTTCGCTTCTTCCCAACCACCCGACCCGTCTGTCATACCAAACACAAACCACTTGGTGGATACTCACGATTTGCAGGTATGCCATCTTGCTCACAAGGGCTTTGCTTTAATTTTCGAAAACTTTCTGTTCTGATGCAAAATGCTGGGATAACTTTACCAAAAAAAGCTATCTCGTTTTATTTATTGAAAGGCACTATGTATGTTGAAAATCATTTCTTAAAAAGTGAAGTTCGGTTCCTGTCCGAAATTGAAAGTTGACAGACATAATTAGTTCTCGGATTTCGTTTTCAGTTTGCTGTTCGCATTTTAACTAGTAGCGCTAGTCAGGCCCCTTGACCATGAAGGTCATCCGAGGCCAGTGCACCCAATTTTTTTGTGCTCCCCAATTTCGATTCGTGACGTCACAGTTTGTTTTAAACATATAATAAAAACAAAAATCTTCTCCCCCCTAAAAATGTATTTCCCCCCCCAAGCCTTGAAACCAGGTTACCGGCCTGGCGCTGGTTGCGCTATCATACGTTTCATGTTGCCAACTTTTCGTTTTGGCGGTTGCGTTAGATTTAAGTGCAACTTAATGCGTAATTTTCCTATATCAAGCTGTTGACATTGCTGCATTTCCGATTTATATGCCGATTCAATCTTACGTATTTCAAGAGTAGCATTTGTTTATTTGAAGCTTCACATAGTAAGGTTACCTTCATCCATTTTCAAACTAAACGAACGGAGAGAAGGGTTGTTTCCGGTGTCTGGAAAACTATACAAAATGAACTGAATATTGCGACGTTTGTGGTACAATTGGCCATAAAAATTTAGTCATGATGTAAAAATACATTTGTGTGGCGGTTGCACCAAACTTACGGAACATTTTAATGCTAATCTGGCTCTCCGGTTCGGACTAAAGATCAGAAAACGGAGCCGGAGCTGGGCATTTTGCCTGGAGCCGGAGCTCAAATTAAAAATCAGGAGCCGGAGCTCAGTTTCAAATGCAGGACCGGAGCCGGAGCTATGGCCATTTGAGAGGAAGCTCAGGGTCCCTTCGTAGATACTAATCATCTTGCCCAATAGTCTTACGTGTGCTCTTTATAGCACACTACACACGATTGTTACGAGTTGCGACACCAGACTGAGACAATGGATCTGCAAACCTTTGATGCTTCTTTGGTTTAATAATCGCTAAGGCTGTGACATCGTAGCTGGCAGACGTGGTGTTACTTGTTGAACAATGGTTCTCAAACACTGTTCTGAAAGCCGCATGCAGCTCCTAAGCATCCTTTGTGCGGCTTTTACCAATCTTTCATGAACAGATTCTATTTGAATAAGAGCTGATGATGCCTACTTCCTAGGCGAAATATATACGGTGCTCTGTAACAGCTTAAGTGTCTGGTTCTTTGATGGGAAAGGATTCCTTTCGACAGACAGTGTCTTTCAGCAACACCTTTAATATTTTTTGTAACAGACTTCGTCAGTGCAATAAAACACAACGTGTCAATCAATTGACTTGTAAATTTTTTTTGTGCGGCTCTCTAACAAAATCGTAGGTCTGGATTTGGTTCCCTTACACCAAAATCGTTGAGAACCACTGTTGTAGAAGTAAGGAAAACGTTAATTACCACAACATCTTACTTTCCAGTCATAGTGATCAAACCGGGTCTGTAGTAGTGTAGCGATCTAAAAAGAACTGAGCTATAATGACTAGGTATATAATAAAATATCCATAACTTCTGTAGCTGTGTAATCATGCTGTTAGTGGGGAGTATAGCTGAGATATGATACCATTGCAGATGTAAACGTGAAATGCACGGCACGCAATTGTAAAGTAGGAATTTTTACTAAAAACCATTAGCCTCACTAGCAAGGTTTAATAGATTGCTGGCTAAGTTCACTAGGAAACATTACGTTTACAAGCAGTAGCATAACATGAAAGTTATAAATAATTGGTAGCGAACTAGCATTGCTTTTCATAGCAGTACATTATCAGGAGGATATAAAAAATCAGTGTCAACAAATGTGGACTTTTCTTGTAGTTTTGATCTGTGGAAAAAATCTATGTTTTCAGCACGGTAACCAGTCTTATTTTATCCTCAGCTTTGCAAGTTAAATAATGCTTTACCTTGCGATACATCACTGCTTATTATTAGTGCAAAAGATGAGAAATCAGAAGTTTTCAGCTATTTTTAAAAAGTCAAAGGTGAATTTGTTGCTAGAAGTCAACCCATTTCTTTGAACAAAAGGCTTTAAAACACATCTTCGCATGTGTGTTAATTGATGCAAATGTTTGCATGTTTGAAAGAACACATGGGAGAAGTAATCGACTATGTGTTTTGCGCTCTTTACATGATTTGCCCAGGCAGCGCTGTTAGTTGGAATCGCCAAGACTGCAACGGGCAAAGCATACAACGAGTGCAAAGCACTTGGTCAGTTGGGACTGCGTGGTCTGTGTTCAAATGCTCGCACACAAATGTAGTTTTCCAAACAGCCATTTTCTTGATTCTGGTCGTAAGAAGTAACAAATGCTCCTCTCAGGCATTGACGGCAAAACCAGCGACTGCCTTTCCAGAAATTGTTCATATTACCGTTGAGTTACGTTTCCGCTCGTAACTGTTTTCTGAATCGTCTGAACTTGTGGTTGCTGTTTTTTTCGCTGATTTTCTCAAGGCAATAGCGTTGCTTGTAAAAAAATACCAGATTAATTACTCAAAAAGGTTGGGTATATTATTCTCATAGTTGTGTGTACTTGATATAATTCATTTTCCATTCAACTTGAGGCACACCAAGACAATTAAAATATTAATGTGTGAAAACGACCAGAAGCCGGAGCCATGAAAAAAGAGAACGCCGGAGCCACATTTCTGAAAACGAAGAACTCCGTGAGCTGGAGCCGGAGCCATGTTCATATAAAAAAGAGCTCCGGAGCCGGAGTTGTGTCATTTTTACGACGGCTCCGCAGCCCTGCTTGCAAGGAAAGTCAGTCACTGTTGCGGCGTTACGCACACAGTATTATCCATCTCAACAAAACATTAAGGAAAAGCAAATTGCGTGCTGCCATCAAAACTACGTTGAAAATTATGCTGTGGCAATGGTACTTTGCAGTGGACAACTATTTTTTAACAAAGAACTTTTCAAATATTGTGCTGTACGGTAGAGCAATGCCTCCCATTATGTTTGCACTTCGATTTAAAATGTTTGGCACCTGGAAATTTCCGTCAGAATTCAACAGTGCAGCAAAAAAATGAAGAAATGCTTTGAAACGCAGTGAAAATATTTAGTTTCAATATTGTTCTTTCATTATTGACAAACTACATTTCTTTTCCCAGAAGAAAGTTTGCAAACACGAAATTTTGGTAAGGTTTCTGTTTTTTTTCATGGCTTCAACTCTTGCGCTTTAGCCAAAAATAGCACCTTACCAAAGGCATCAATTTTTGCTGCACAAAGATATGTGAAAACAGCAAATGTTTTATGTGGTAACATTAAACCAATTACTTCAGGTGGCTTTGCTTTGCCTGCAACGCATTTTGTGTCCACAAACCATATAACCGGATAGAGCATATGAAACCTTAAACTCAGAGCAGCAGACTTCTACTTACTGATATAGACCTGTTGCCTTTACAGTAAAAGTAGCTTCGCCCTAGGGAGGTCTGCAGCCTAAATGAATCCTAGCATTTCGCAGCCTCCCACTCCCCCATGCATTTTATAAATCGGTCTACTGGGAAGTCATCACAGCACTATATTATAAAAGCGTCGTGTCGCCATCCATGCGTGTGCTAGCGCCATCAAGCGTATGCTTTTGCACTACCGCAACATATCTATCATCATGTTCTTTCATGTACTATATATGCATGCTTAAGTCTACTGCGTTGCGTGTGGCAATGAACACGTTATACAAAACAATCCAGAGCATCTGCTCATAAAAAACAAAAAGCGCTGACGAAATTGCGACGCAAAAAGTACACGATAACCTCCACGTTCACGCTGCCTTGCTGTGTTGTCAGATGCGCGATTTCAATTATTTTAGGCTTCGTCAAACCGCTTGCTTACACAACAGAATCAGCGAAAACCTGACAAGGCAGCCTTGCCCTCTTGAGGTTTTTGACGCCAGCATAACAAAACGTAGCTGTCTTTTATGATGTTTTAAGTCTTAAAGTAATATTTTTTTGACCAAAGAAGGTCATTTTTGCAGTACCGTGACTTACTGCATTGTTTCGACGTTCGTTGAGATGGACCACCCACCAACCCTATATGTGTGTGGTTACAGATTATATTTGTAGTAATGCATTATATTGCAAGTGTGCCTTGTGGATTTTTTTGCGTTATCGGCCGCAGGTAAACAATAAGCTGACACTGGACTGCAGTGATGAACTTGACATATGGCAGCCAAAGAAGTAACATGAGTGTTCTTCTAATTGGCAGTTTTTGGTCCTGTGGAAGACTTTATGGCAATATTTTTATAACATTGGTTGGTACTAGCTTCTATTCCCAGCGTACCATACATGCAGAAGATCTGCATAATGGTGGGGAAACTGGCTAGCTGTCAGTTGTGTGCTACCGTTAGAAATATACATGGGAGCAATTTGTTTGTTTTTGTGAAATTCTATACTTCACAGCGCTGTTTCACCTTTCTAATGTCCAAATACAATAACGATCAAAGACCCACTTACGTGAAATAATCTCTCAGGTCAATCTTGAAGCACTGCACACAAAATCAATTCAACAAAAATCCTTGTTTTTCACTCAGGCACCGGCATTGCTTTTCCTTTGTATGTAGAACAGGTAATGTGAAGATTTATGCGTCCATATAATTTTTGCTTGCTTTCATTTAGGCCACTGAACCTGCCCTGGAAAGTAAAGACGATTTGTATCTCTGTGACGTAGCGCAAATAGAAGATGTGGTTTCTGTTGAAAATCATCAAATGGCCGATGAGCTGCAGCAGAGCGGTCAAGATCAGCTCGCTAATCTGCTTTTCGAAGTAAAGACGGAACCGCCGTCGACCTTCTCCGTGGGCCATAAGGCCAAAGTCATTTCAAAGGCGCTTGTTCCGCCAACAGTGTCCAAAAAGAAAGCCTGTAGCCAAGGCAAAGAAGACCTCGCAAGATTGTCGGAGCGAAATGATGGGATGGAAAAAATGCACGGATTTCAAATGCTACTGCAAGCCGCGGAATTGGCTGAAGGTATTCGTTGCTTTGCACACACGTGAGCAGTCCCTATTTTAGAGCGACGTGTGGTGAAGAAAATGCCAGAAAGTTTCGTAGCGCTCACTGCATGTATGCCGATCAGGTCCCGCAAGTGCTCGGCGTCTCGCACTTCCGCTTTCTCTGCGTTGTGGACAAAGCGGTCTATACATAATGAATGCTGCAGTAATGGTGATCTGTTAGTTTCTTTGCTTGTTGAACTTTCTATTGTGCAATGTTGGTAAAAGCAGAATTACGAAAGTGCTGTCTGTCACCGTTTTGGTGCCAGTATTATCCCATCACAGCGTATTGTTCGGAGCCAAATATTACCAAAAATTAGCTCCTGTTGTGCTTTTTCAATATTCATGTCTGGTTATAGTACGTTGGTAGCCAGGCTTTCTCGTTTGAACGTTTTCAGAGAAAAGTAATTCAAAATCGTAATTTTTGCATGTTTGCCCGATTACCCATCTAAGCGTTAGTTAACGAGAATCTCGCTGGAGTTTTAGAAGTTTCAGCCCATCGATTTTCATCAAACTCACATTTCCTTCTTTCCACCTCTCGGTCAGATTGAACCCTCAAAGTTAATTTCTAGACACAATTTTATTATTTGTGCTCTGAGTCGATATATCAAAAACTGGCGTATCGAATTACCTGAGCAAGAAACATAAAATGAGTTTTTGGTGATTGCCTGATGGTTCCGTCCGGGACTTTGCTTTCAGCTTAGCGCTTCAATGCGTTCAACTTTTTTCCAGTGTCGAATCCTCCTTCAGACGAATCTGTTGAAATTACCGATGATGACAGTTTCGACTTGAGCAGCCAGACCCTACATCCTTCCATAGTGGACGTTCTTGTTGAACTGAAAATTCCCCGTAAGCTCTTGCATTGATTATAAGATCGTGATCAGATTGTGCATGTCATGCGTTCTCTTACTGTCTTTGTCTTCACCTCAGCCTTAAAAAGCAAGGGCAAGAACCACATGCCAAATATTTCTTCGACGTTAAACAGGTCCAGTGCATCGCCCGTCGAGCCTGCTGCGTGTTTGTTTCGCCGCAGAGCAAGAAAAGCTGGTTCTATGAAACAGTCCGCTCGATCACAAAAACGCTATTCGACTGCCGATAACGACACTGCTGGAAACTAATTTGAAAAGCTCGGACATGTTTTCCATTTCGAAACCAATATTATACCTCATGTACTATCAGGCCCGTATCTAAGTTTTAAAGTTTAGAGGGGCAAAATACGTTTAAGGGGGGCAAAATGTTTTATTTTTATTATATGTTTAAAACAAACTGTATAAAAATTTTCTGGGCACAAAAAATTGGGGAACACTGCACCTGAACCCCCCCCCCCCC
>JGI24159J19872_10013197_pt1 | contig 10753 bp, 7 predicted proteins | sample Ectturendosymbi4_FD_19872 | JGI IMG/M metagenome (IMG submission 19872)
ATCCTGGTATCCCAAGCTGGTTACAGGCCTGCTACTACAGCGTTGCTGTCTTCATGAGATGATTTACGGACTTCTGTGCTGCTACTATTATAAGTTCAGGGACCCTAGGTCTGGTTCTGGAGAGGCTTCAGAACAGCATCGCAGTCAGAATGAGGTCGAAAAAGCCATGGTACCCCGAAACAAACTTGCGACGATTTTACTAGTGGTTTTATTTCAATTTTCATCTGTTGCAAGCTAATGGATGGAACAGTTGGACCCAAGATGACGTCAGTGACTGAAATGTCATTGACTGTCCCCTCCTAAACAAAATTCTTGGCTGCGCTACGGCTTCAGAATGTTTACTTATATCGGTAACTTTTCCATGAAGACAAAACATTTTTCCTAGCTTTTGCTTTAACAGGGTGAGTCGGTGATAATGTAAAGACTTGTGCTACTTCCTGGTTAGTAATTTTGTGATACCCTGACTTTGGCATATGTTTGTCTTTCTTGAAGAGTTATATTATAGCTGGAGGATGCTACATATTCAGAATTTGCGTAAACAATTTCTTCTGCATCCCAATCAAACTCCTTTTCTGCAAGAGTTTTGGTCCGCCACAAAACTTGTCGAAAAAACGTCGTCTAAAAAAACTGTATATGTTAATCAAAAGGGAATATTTCGTTTTTTCAAAACCACATAATTGGACGGAATACCACAAAAACGTCCAAGACCAGGACACCGTGCCATGGAGTCTAGACACTTGCTCCACTCAGCCCTCACTTATTCACTGGATGCGAATGCACGGCGTTTCAAATCGTGACACCCATTTGTGCGCGCCGCACAACAACTCACCAGTTCATCTCATACCAACAACGTATGTGGGGCGCACTGGGCGGACCACCAATGGAATGCGGAATGGTTGGACAACCATAAGAAACTCCGTAATTTCATCCCGATGCCAGAACCTACCGCCTTGCAATGACCCTCCCCAGAACAGCCTGGGTATGGCTTGACCGTCTTCGCACCGGTGTAGGCCGCTTTCGCTCTTGCTTGCACAAATGGGGTATGGCCTCCTCTGCGCCCTGTGAGTGTGGTGCAAAAGAACAAACCGTCGACCATGTTGCCCTCCAATGTCCACGCCATCGACCTCCCCATGGAATACACGGTCTGAAGGTTCTGGACGACGAGACAATCAAATGGCTGCTTAACACCAGCCCCGAGATTTAGTGCGGCCAAGCAGTGGATTGAAAGACTGATTCAAACCTTGTAGAAGGCCAGTCGCGACAATCCGTAGACCCACCGCGGGGCTGTGTCATTGTATTCTTGGGGAGGAAGATAGATGCCTTCACGTGGCCCTTCCTGTTGCGGCATTTCTTGAAATGCTTACAAAATCTGTCACCATGAGAGCAACCACTGCTACTCGCGCTGGAGGTGTTCAGCGTGGGATGGGTCAAACAACGCTTTTCTCAGGGCGCCGCAGCAGAAATGCTACCGAAGATGACCCACGACCCATCAAACTCCAGCTGAACACCGAGGGGCTCACTGAAAACAAGATCTCCGTCATTGAGCAGCTAGCCTATTCGAACAAGGCTTTCGCCATCGTCCAACAGGAGACCCACTGTATAACTGCAGACAAGCTAGTGATTCCCAACATCTCACCAGCTGGGTAAATCCAGAGCAGGAATCACGGCCTTGCCACGTTTGTCCACGAGCGGTTGGAATGGTCACTGATCGACCAGTCTCCAGACCAATCAGAGACTGAGTGGTTGTGCGTGGACGTCGCAGGTTACAAGATCGTCAACGTCTACAAACCTCCACGCTCGCGACTCACTCCAACGACCATCCAGACGTTCCCATACCCCAATCTGTACGTTGGCGACTTCAATTGCCAGCATGTCAACTGGGGTTACAACAAAATATCCACGGACAGTGAGAGCCTGGACTCCTGGGAAACATCCAGCAACCTTGGACCGTTGTACAACCCAACGGAAACAGCCAGCTTCTTCTCTCGCTTATGGAACGTCGGCAACAACCCAGACCTGGCCTTCTCGAATTTCGGCCAGGACAGCCGACTGCTGGACAGGCGTGTCCTAGGAAAGTTCCCGCGGTCACAATATCGGCCCTCCCTCATAATGCCACCAAGATTCAAGGTTCCTGCCCACAGCAATCCAGTGAAGCGTTGGAACATTCGCAGGGCTCAAGGCTGATTGGAAAGCGCTTTCTCACAGGTGAATCCGTCGAGAGATTGCCACCTCCGGACATACCNGACATTGAGAGGGCATACCAGGATTTTTGCNAGAGCCTACTTCCTGCGGCAAGAAAATGTATCCCATTTGGCCGTCGGAAGAACTATGTGCCATACTGGGACAAAGAGTGCGAGACCCTCTATCGCTCCTTTATCCGAGTCCCAGTGGGGACTGACTCTGATAAAACCACCTCGTCCCTATTCGATTACAACAGAAGAAGCAGGAGCGATATGAGGAAGCTGTCAAGTCCATCGACTTCTCGCACTCTAGCTGCTAGGCGTGGAGAACCATCAATAAACTAACTGGCATATCTGGACGCTCCTTATTTCACCAGTGCCCCGTGTCGGCAAATTCCATTGCCTCGCAACTCGTGAAGAACGGGGCACACAAGACCGGCTGCCACGAGTCCACCAGGCTCGTCAACAAACAGCCGTCCGACCTATGGAATATTCCAATATCTGAGGGTCAAAGTATCTCCGAACCCTTCAGGCCGGAAAAGTTTACTGCTGCCCTCAGACGCCTGAAGCCAAGAAAGTCTCCGGGATTGGATTCCATCTTCCCGGAGTTCATACTCCACGCCGGGTCGGCTGTCAAATTTTGGTTCTGCGACTTCCTCAATTCCTACATGCGCCAGCTCAAAATTCCAAATATCTGGAGAAGAGTACTAGTAGTTGCGATCCCTTAGGCAGAGAAGCCACTGNGGGCAAAAAGACCTATNGTTCTACATCTCTNCTGTNTGCCCCCTTAAAATCCTTGAGAGACTCATCTACGCTCATGTCGAAACAATCATCGGCCCACTGGTCCCACAGGAGCAGGCGGGCTTCCGACACGGGAGGTATGGCTTAACCGCCTCCGCACGGGTGTCGGACGTTTCCGCTCCTGCTTGTACAAATGGGATATGGCCTCCTCTGCCGCCTGTGAGTTTGGCGCGGAAGAACCAACCGTCGACCGTGTCGATCACCAATGTCCAATCCATCGACCTCCCCATGGACTGCACGGCCTGACGATTCTGGACGATGAATTTTATTCTTGTATGAGCGATATATCATTTACGCTTCCTGTTGCCTACTGATCCGTTATTATTGGTAGTTTATTTTGCTTAGTTGTTTCTTCTGTGGCCTTTTCTTTTCCAGTATGTGGTGGGCATGAATCTGGGGTTGTAATTTTTCAAGTAAATTCTCTTAATACGGAATGTTACTGTTTGTGGGTTATACTTAAATTTATTTTATACAGTACTTCATGCACTTCGCAGAGCTGATGCCTCCCTATAATAGGCGAAATTATATACTCTGCAAGATCTTAGTGTCTGATGCTTTGCTGGGAAAGGATCCTTTTCGATAGATAGCTTCAAATCTATTGATTTTGATATTCACTGGTCGATTGTGGTGAAGATTCGCTTACGGCTGAAGTGTTTTTTTTAGAGAATTTCGGGTAAAAACACTTCATTGATGGCTGTGGAGCTTAGCACCATGTCTTAGATGAGTGGTTATTAACTTTTTCGCTAAAGGGAGTCGAATCCAGATCTAACATTTTGTTACAGGGCGTAACGGGGAATTTAACCCAAGTCAATCGACACGTTTTGTTTTATTGTGTGGCGATGACTGTTACACAATTTATATCAGAGGTTTGATTAAATGACTGCTAAGACCAGCACAATGGGTGCTTGGGAACCGCATAGGGTTCTCGGAACCGTGGTTGAGAATCACTGTCCTAATTCGAATGTGATTTATGAATAACTTCGGAATTGCTGCAGTTTCATTTCAAAACACTGGTGCTAAGCAGGGCCAGTCCTAGCAGATGCGGGGCCCAATGCAAGACATGGGCGCGGGGCCCTTCTGAGCAGTGCTTTATGCTCAGTCAACCGTGCTACGACCTTTTTGAGAAAATGGCCTATATGATACAAACGACACATTGCAAATGTTTCGATAACTCCTGTTATCATTGCAAACTTGGCCTATATGAATAACAAAAAACACGGCGAATTATTGGAATTGATCTGTATGTGGATGTAGATGATATGTAGACAAAAAGCATTCTTTTCATTTGGAGGGGTGTAGGCATGGCTAATGCGTCCCCTAACTACATCCATGTTTATGACTAATAAGCTACTGTGGTGGACATTAGACAGTGCGCCGCTACGAATCGTAATTAAGCCGAAAATTCTGAAGGAAGCTCTGCAATGGAGATTTGAGCGGCGAACGCAGGTGGAAAGCTACGTAGTTACCTCAATCAAACCGAACAAGCGAATTGAACCTACAAACCAATATACTTCACTTTTGTGAGAATGAACGCCACTTTCGTTCGAAGGACCAGGCCTTTATCCACGGGGCTAGGCATTCGCGGGCAGGACCCCCAAGTTTTTTTAGCCCCTCCGTAATTTTTTTGTGTCCAGAAAAATTAGTCTTAAACATATAATAAAAAGAAAAATATTGTCTCCTAATAATGTGTTTTCCCCCCAAACCTTAAAACCTGACTACGTGCCTGCGAAGAATGAGCGACGTGGAGATAGTTGCTAACATAACCTGATTAACTCCGTGCAATCTGCCAAATAAATTATAGTCGGTTTCACTGCTTTAGCAATAATTGTTTTTCTCTAAAAACACATAGCATTTTCCAAAATAAGACAGTGGTTCCCAACCGGGTGTGCCGCGAGCTAATGCGTTTTTCAATACATCAGTGTTTCTAATGATACATGATAAAACCGTTTGAATATCTTGTAAGCCCTAATTGCAACAGCTTGTTGATGTTGTTGATATAGAGGTTAAAATGGTACACGTGCAGAAACGTTTATTGCATTCAAAGATTACCTGCGTTGTCCTTGTCAGTGTCAAGATCACTCTTGTCAATCTTTCTGAATGAGGTTCGTGGTTTTGGAATTGGGCGTGACACATCATCAAACGAATCGTGACCGCAGCTCTCTTCCAAAAGTTGTGGAAGCATCAGCATTAACTTGAGTTTTTGTGTTTTGAACGTTATTCAACATATTTGCGCTCGGAAAGTCTTGACGGAAAAATTGTGGCATATCTTTCCTTTGTAACAATTGCAAATCACTTTTAACAGAAGCAATTGTACTAACTACGATGGAAAGACCCATAAACACACACTTTTACAAATTACATAACTGGTATATAAACAAAACACAGTGGTTATGCGTTAAAAAACGAAAAGCCTGATGAAAGTTTCTTCAAATCACAACTTGTATAACCAAGTTGCAAAATCTTGATGAAATTAAATTTTTTTCCGAGTGGTGGCTGTACTGAAGCTGCGCATACTAAGACACAGACGAGCAAGCGCACAGGTGACTAAAGTTGTAAGATGTAAATCGGTTTACTGGAATAAAAATACTTGTTTTAAAATCGGAACATGCATCACTACTTCTAAAAATCTTCCAAAATAACTTCGACTTTGAATGTCTTCATTCAAGTAGTTTCACCTACTTGAACAAAATTTCGTCTAGTGCTGGTCACTAAAGACGAAGACTCGACATAATTCCTCGAGTGTTTTGTAATGAAATAGTGCATTTTTGAGAATACTGCATGAGTTTGAATAAGATAGTCGGAAGTTGTTTGGATCAGTTCGCCTGAATTACCAATGACGAAGCTCAGAATGATGCACATACAGTACTACAAGACAATGTATACGTAAATGTGTTAATTTTGCATGTTGGAATGCTTTTTCTGTTCTGAATATATGGCTGCTGGCGCAGCAGTGAAAAGTGAGCTTCCCACCAAAACCCAGATGAATGGACTGTAAACATTGCATGCAAGTAGCAACAACCACTCTGACAGCGATCCACAGTTTGCTTTACCAAAAGCACGTTCAAACTCAGGTGCTAAAATGACAAAACATAGAGCAATAGAAATCTGGTCAAGAATTCCTTTAAAAATTAAAAATAAAACGTGTTTGTGTTCTTATTGATTCGTGTACATAAACCAAGTGGTTTAATTTAATTACGTAACGTTGTTACAGTTGAAACTGTCAAATGATGACATATCCCTGGTAATATTACATAGTTTGGATGTTCAGAAAAATTGGTCAAATCAAACCAGTGTATGAAGTGGTGGGATGCCTTAGTCTGTAGACACAAAATAGCGAATTTCCCTTCTCATGCATGCATTGACATCAAGCTCTATTCCTCAAAGCATGATTGCGCGACTGGTTCTCAACCTGCTTAAATCTCGTACCATGATTGCAGTGCTGCAGCGGTCTATAGCTTTTGACGCATTTCCTCTCTAGCATACACGAATATTTTTGAATGTGTGAAAACAGCAAATGTTTAATTTGACAACCATTTTCTTCTGGTGGCTTGGCTTTGCCTGCAATACATTTTACTTCAATTTACCGTACAACCTCATTACCCACATTACATTTTATACCCAGAGCAAAAGACTTTTACCAACTATTATGCACTATTCCCTTTACACAATAAGCAGCTTCGCCCTTGGGATGTGTGCAGCCTAGATGACCTTTGGTCCTTCGCAGCCTCCCACTCGCTCATGCATTTTATAAATCGATGTACTGTACTTAGAAGTCATCGCAGTACTACATTATAATAAGCATGATGACGTTATTCATGCGTGTGTCTCAAAAGCTTGTGTTTCATCAAAGTAAATGCATTGGCGCCATCAAGCGTGTACTCTCTACTACCGCCATGTGTGTATCCTCGTCTTCCTTCATGTATTTGCGAATTCCATGTTACTGCGATACATGTTTAAAGTCTAGCACAAAGCGCTAGACTTTGCGTGTGGGAGTGAAGACGTTATACAATGCAATACAATAATAATAAATTTATACAAGCACTGATGTGCGGCTGCATTAGTGAACACCTAAGGTTTCCACATCAAAAAACGAAAGTGGAAACTAGTGATGCATCAAAAAGTCAGCTAAATGAAGCAAATCGAAATAGGACAGCTTTGAAATTTGGCTCAGAAAAATTTAATTAAACGTCCATAATTCTTTTTCAATTCATTTTTGTTATTTTATGTTTATGGCAGCGGCAGCACCTGGAAAAGACACATCACTATCAGTTTGATTGGGAGTGCGCAGCACACCTAGATTATAGGTCTCTGGTATTGAAGTCTGTGAGAATTACTGACATTTCAACAGTAAAAACTAGTGTTGACAAAAAACAGATTTCGAAAATTTTAATCCATTCAGCACGTTTTAGTATCCTTATAACAGGCAAAATCATCCATTTACAGTATTTTAATTTTTCTAATTTCACTCGTCGGATGACCCCCTGCATTGGATACCCCGAGCCGTCGTTTGCACCCGGTCTTAACTATAGGCAGGTGCGTATCCATGTTTGTTCCCCCCTCTGAACGCCACTGCGCAAATGCGATGCAGGACTCAGCTTTAGTGGCAACACAATTTTTTATCTGCTGACTGTAGCCGATTGCTTGCACCATTCCAAACGGGAAAGTTTGATAAACTGAAATACCTCACCTCGACTTTCCGGTGTCATTACGAGTGAAGGAACTGGTTGCTTCTCCCTCACGTTCTCACTATTTTGTTGTAAATGTATGCATGTCATTGCTAAAAGTGAGAACAATTTTTTCTTTTATATTTTATAAACAACGCATTGTTGACAAAATGGAAGATGTAATAAAATCAAGGTTAGAAGTTGAGAAGAAACCTGAAAGCACAGTTACAACCTATGACACAAAATTTAGATGTTGTGAACAGAATAACTCTCGAATCTTCTATTAATCTAGGCATTGTCTTGCAAACAGAGCTTTTCCTTGCTTTTCTAACAACACTTTGCACGGTATATTTCATGCAAAGATTTTCATAATATTCCACAGGATGAAATTTTTGAGAATTATTTTTTTGAGACAGCATTTCTAACGCAATGATGAAAACAGGGGTGAAATTTTCCAGACTGATCCTTATAGGGTCACTCTACGTTTTAACTACGATATTTAGTTTCACGATGCGAGAAGGATGTGGGCAGTTGTGAGCTAACGAGATGTTCCTCCCATGAAATTCACATTTGAAGAATTGCAAAATTCGTTGCATATCTAAGGTTTGCATGGAGTAGAAAAACGTAATTAATTTTTGGAATATTGTGGTTGTCGCTACGTTGGGTCGGTTTAGAAACCAATTATAGGGATGATTGCGAATCACTTATGCAGGCATTCGTAAAGTTCAACCAAACCCATGTCTCCCTGATGATAGATGCTTGCAGGAGTTTGAAGTAAAATATCTTATTGGTTTGCTAGCTCCAGTTTTTAAAAAGCACAGCAGTAACGAAAAGGCTCTCCCGGTTATTTACAATCACATGGTTTGCAGACCAAAAGCAAAAAACTACACTATTCCAGCAAGAACCATGAGGTGTTTGATCGATACGGTCGACTGACTGTTGTAAATCTATTCCACAAGAACTCAACAAGGCTTTGTTGAGCAAAAGAGAACAGAAGTAACGGTCAAGTCAGAATGACAGTGACGAACACGAAAGTAAGGACGCAAATCAAGGAATGCACAGCAAGCAATCAACGTTCGCAACTTTTACGCTTCAGGGAATTGACCACCACATTCTTCCCCCGTACAAATGACAACATGCGTTGAACGAACGTAAGAAAACAAAAACAGCTAAAGATTGCTAAATATAGGGCACAGCACCATATCAACGGGCTTTCTTTGACGAGTTGATCTTCGCACTCCACCCGAAACATTATCTGACATCACAGGCGAGGGTACTTCTGCAATGGGAGCCTCCAATGTTAGTGAAATCGCTNTTGCCTGGGTTCTCACCGTTATCACACACTCGATTGCACGCGTAATTTGCATCAGGCAATGGCNAATCACTAGCGTCGGCGTTCACTTCACGATTTACGAGGTTCACAGACCCATCAGGCGAGAATTTGATTGCTTGTCGCGCAGGTGCAATGTCACGCAAAGACACAGTAGTTTCTCTGCTAGTCAGAAAACGCACACGTGCATATAAGACGGCGTTGCATGTACAAGGTCAACTTCTTCAACCATTGAGTCATCCTCAGATGGAGTCGCATGGCGTCGCAAGTACACACGACCAGGTGAGCTCAACCAGGTTGGAACAGATACACCAAATGGCGACCGACGCTTATGTTTAAACAAATGTTCGTGCGGCGTTTTATTGGTAGTGGTGCAAAGCAACGAGCGAATTGAATGCAGCACAAGAGGCAACACTAACTCCCACTGCGAAATATGGAGCTTGCGAGATTTAAGAGCGAGTTTCACAGACGACCAGATAATCCCGTTGTATCGCTCACATTGACCATTGCCTCCAGGATTATAGATAGAAGTGTTGCTCCAGCCGATACCTCGATGGTGCAAGTACGAAATGAGATCATGTGACACGAAAGCCGAAACCCGATCAGAGTGTATATAGGCAGGCATTCCGAATAAAGTAAACAACTGATTCAAACAAGAAATCACGGTCTCAGCATCACTACTGCGGCAAGGAAAAGCAAAAGGAAAGCGTGAATACTCATCCACAACAGTCAACATATAATGGTTTTGATCGAGGACGGCAATGTGCCTTTGAAGTCTAAGCTCAATCGCTCAAAACGTTGAGTGGCTTTCACCAGTTGAGCATCTGGCGGTTTATAAAAGTTCGGCTTTACTTCTGCGCATATCGTGCAATCGTGTACTACTTTACGAACGTCGTCGAAGGAGTACGGTAAATTCTTTGCGCGAATATAATGATTAAGACGGGCGATGCCAGGATGACACAGCGACACATGAATATTATACAGCGTATTTTCACGCATGGCAGCACATTGACCCTAGAAAGGACGTCAGGAGCAGCGTTTAATTTCCCTGAACGATACGCAGTGTCAAAATCGAACTCGCTAAGGTCCATCCGCCAACGCAGTACTTTGTCATTCTTTATTTTGCCATGATTCTCGTTGTTGTAGCCTACATGAAAGCCCCTAACCTCTGATCAGTTACAATTTTGAAATAGAGACCGGTCAAAAGGTGAGCCCATTTCTTAACTGCTTCTACGATGGCCAAGGCTTCCTTCTCCACGTTTGCATGGCGACGTTCATTCGAGTTTTGCGTCCTAGAGAAAAACGCTACAGGGCGATCTTTTTGATTTAACATAGCGGAGATTGCGTTTTCAGACGCATCTGTTTCCAAGGCGAATGGGAGCTTCTCATCAATTACTCCAAGCGCTGCTGAAGATAAATCATCCTTTAACACTTTAATAGCTCCAACAGCATTGCCGTCAAGTGGAAATAATTTTGCCGCGACTAGGGGCCTAATTTTGTCCGAATAGCGAGGGATCCACTTGACATAGTACGCAAACAACCCGACCAGCCGCTGCAGTTCTTTAGAGTTCCTGGGTACAGGCATGTTTAATACCAGTTTGACACGATCTAGACCGGTTGCAAAACGCCTTTCGATATGTGGTATCCAAGCAAACTGATCTTTTCCGTAGCGTATTTGTATTTGCTTTCACTTAGTGTAAGATTGTACTCTTTCGCAGCATTCAGAAAAATATTTAAATTTTCATCATGCTCTTCCTTCGTTCTTCCGCACACCGTGA
>JGI24159J19872_10013198_pt1 | contig 10751 bp, 10 predicted proteins | sample Ectturendosymbi4_FD_19872 | JGI IMG/M metagenome (IMG submission 19872)
CTGGCCGTGGCTGGTGCGCTGTTTCCGTGTTTTGCATTCCCCTGTGATCATGGGTGTCCGCAAGGGGGGCAAAATGGGTTTGCCGCCACCTGGAAATTGGAACTAAGAAAAATTTCTAGAAAACCTGAAGTCAGTAGCTATTGACTTAATTCTTGCAATGACAGTTTTATTTTCCGATATGACACTCACAATGCGCAAGAGCCGGGTTCACTGTTGTGGTGTAATGTACGTTTGAGCTTGCGGTTCGCTCATGTCCGCTATTGCCTGCCGAGGCAGGTTGCGAAATTTGGCAGCGGATGGTTCTAAAATTGGCCTTTATTTCGTCACAATAACATGGCAACAAAGGTTCACTTCAAGTTACGCCAGTAGGCGTTTTGCCGCATGTGACTGTTGAAAGATGACATCAGTGGCAGGTAATGCAGCGAGACAATGACTGCTGAGAGCAGTAAGTCACGTACTTTTATACTATGTGAAAAGAAACATTGCTGCAAACGAAGTCCATTTTTGGGACTGTTCCTGTAACATGGGGGTCATTTTCTTTGTGGTGTAGACAGGGTAAAGCGTTATGTGAACGCGTAGGCGTAGCCAGGGGGGCCAAAGGGGCCATGACCACCAAAATTTTCAGAAAATATAGTCATTTTGTGCTTTGAGAAGCATTTTTTCAAGCAAAATAGTATTATTCGCCTCAAATCAAACATTTTAGTCTCCCCAAAATTTTTGCACCCCCAATTTTTGGGCTGGCTACGCCACTGTGTGAACGTCCATTTGCATTGCATCGTCAGCAGCCTGAAATGGAAAAGCACAATGTCGACTTTGCCTTTCCGTGGAAAATTTTCTGCAGACACGCATGCCTGTGTTGTTTGTGCTTATAATTAACACCTGCTATGTATTTTGCCCTATAAATAACCATTTTTGTTTTATTCGAGTACCCTTTCGTCCGACCTCTTGGTTAGCCCGTCGTTGAATGTGCAATTCACCACGAACGGGATGTTTGCGCGAAGACTTACGCCCACACACATGTGGCGCGAACAAGCGAAGACTAAAGCCCATATTTATGAAATGTTTGTGAGTTTTTGGGAACTAATGATTGCATTCCCAAACGGTGGCCAATGGCCCCCCTTCATTAAAGTTTGCCCCCCTGTCTCAAACCTCTAGTTACGCCACTGATGACAAGTACACAGTATCCTAATGTAAACCTCAATTTGGAGTGCAAAGATTTTTTAGGATGCATCACAACTAGGGTTGCCAGATGCGTTTTGTAAAAATACCGGCAATGTTGCCAACAGTGCCAGATCTAAGCTGTGTCGTAATTTGTAAGCGGCACAGGGCAAACAGAGAGACATTGAGTATTGCTAAGCCACAATTAATAATATTGCCCGTATTTTGGCTGGCTTATTACATTTCGGTGAGTGCGTGACTTGACAATCGCACCAAGGATTGCGTCAACAGCAACAAGTAAACTTCGCTGAAAGAACTGTCCTCACAAGATTCACCACTAGAGACATTATAATTTGAGAAATTCAACGGTTCTGTTGAGAAATTCGATGGTTGTTCGGCAAATTATTTATTTTCAAAATACCGGCTTCGGGCGCTGATTATCAAAATACCGGACTTTTATCGACCTCTACTAAATTAGCAGTAAAATACCGGCCATCTCTGGCAAGCCTAATCACAACGCCCCCCATCAAAAAAAGGAAACAACGGAAACTAAGCAACATTTGAATTAAAGCGCGAAATTAACATTTCTATGATTTTCTGCAGCACAGAACTGCACCAATAACAAGTATTATTACAGCGAGGAGAAGCAGCAGTGCAAATTCTACGTAAAGGCCGATTCTTGCTTCCCTAGGTCCCAGACTTAACCCAAGAAACTCGGTGCTGAAGCTGCTGTTTGACTTTTTTTGGCAGTGACTTTGGTCATCTCCGATACAACTTGCATATCTAGAAAAATAAGTGATTATGAAAACGTTTCGTGCTATTAAACTAGAAAATTTCACAACCACCAACAACATGTAAAGATTGTTTGTCATTTGAGGTCATAGGCTACTACTCAACCGTCTTTATCGAGCAAACCTTATGAAATACATAAAACCATGCTGTGCTGTTTTTTTGCCACGAAGATACTAAAAATTAGTCTGAAATACATCAAACATGTTTGGATAAGCTAAGCACCTTATAACACGTGCGATGTAGTTTTGTTCGTGGGTTCCATGAAATAAATGAGCCATCGGACCACGAGCGTAGATTGCTACATCTTCTCCAGAATGGGTTTCGGATTTTCTGGGAACCGCACTTTGAAATCGCGCCCTGGGAGCTTCTGCAAAACAAGCCCAAGCGTGTAATCTTAAAACTATTTCAAATGTAAAAATCATTTATAAAGTTTGCAAACAGAAGAAGATTATCTCACCAGCCTAAACCGACTTAAAGAAAAAACGATCTGCTCAAGCGTTTTCTTGTACATGACATGGTAGCAAATAGCAATGACATCAAATTGGGAAGAAATACTGCGCCCCCAAAAATGTTAGAAGAAAGATGAATCACACGTTTGGGCTACATCATTCCTTACCTGCTAATTCTATCAAGAAAAAGTTTAAATACGAAGGCAATGATTACCTACAACAGACCTACCATTAATTGGACAAAAACTAACAAACCACAAGCACCTTCCTAGACAAAAAACAAACCGAAGATGTGTCATGGCCTTCCAAGCACTACTCACTTTGTGGTTGCTATGGAAAACACAACATATCCATGGTCCCAACTGTTACACAAATACTGACAAAAAGATATGTTTCCCGCTGAACCAAAACCTGACATGTGCAAAATATGGTATTTATGTGGCGACTTGTGTGATATACCATCAACAGTATGCTGGCCAAACACTTTTTTCACGAGATGTTCAGCGTACCGAGGTACTTGGAGCAAATCAGATAACAGGGATAAGCGACCAAATGGCGTTACCGCAGCACTGTTCAGTGTTCCATGACATTATAAATAAAACACTGTGGAATGTAAGCCGGGTTGTAACACTCTAGTACCTGTGAAGATAAATCACTTAGCAACAGTGATGGAGTCTTGAGACTCGTCTCGAGACCTATTTTTGCGAGTCCCGGCCTCGAAGGTTTCAGATGGCGTCTCGGTCTAGAAAGCTACAGGTCTCGGTCACAAGCCTATTGCCTTGGGAGTTTGAATACTGCAAAGATATGGCTTAATAAAATTTGTGTAATTCAACATGTTTTTGTTTGTTGTATATGCAGTTAAGAAACAACCACCAAGCAGGAAGGAAAAATTCCAGAAATTGGAAAACATTTCAACTTCGAAGTGGAGGTGACATTTGTTTTGAAAATGTTTAGAAAAATTTTGGCATACTCCACAAATTCTCAAGTCTAGAGTCTCGGTCTCGGATTTTTTAAGTCTCGGTCTCGAATTTTCAACGAGGTCTCGGCCTTGAAGTTTAGGTCTCGACTACATCGCTGCTTAGCAAACTTAACGCACAAACTAAGATTTAGAGCATAATCCTCGTGTGAAATAATTGTTCTTGTACGCTTTTGCGTTGTTCACTGATTTTTCCCATTTGGCCCTGCAGACTTGTTTGACCATTTTTTTACCATCCGTGTAGGTTAGTTGCAGATGTTGGTTCCTCCCTTCACATCGTTATCATTTAATTTTAAAAGACGCTGCCTAGAGCACATCTACCAATTAAACTTACGAACGCAATTCTGCTTACGCACTCTCAGGAGCGGACACAGGCTAATTTGGTGGCAGGGGATGCGATATCGATTTGCAGTGAATCCAATGCTTCACAGGACCATATTGCGTAAATAAATCACTTTCGCGTACGTAGATTTACGAGGAAACAAGTCTAAGCTTGGTGTAGAAGAAGCTTGAGTGATAAAACTGGTCAAACTTTAACAATGCACCGCTACGGAACCAACAAGCAATGTGGCACATAACAACGATCTGACATAGTAACTGGCGACAGCGCAGGTACGTCGAGGACTCCAGATAAACAGTACACGTGACGATATAATACTTATTCTCATTGTATACAAGATTTGTGCAACGACATGATTCAATCATACGATTTGCAAACAATTTCCAGGCAGTTGTAACTGGTTTGAAAAACATAGCAACAAGCTCGAATTTTCATTCAAGGTCCAAAGCAAAAGCGGTGTCTCTATTGGAGTCAATGGAAAGAAGCACTTTTTGTTGCTTTGGCATGTGCAAAGAAGCTTATGGCGTTCACACTTCATTTATCTCAAACGCTGCAATCGATAGACGTGGATTTTTCGGCAGCATTGACAGAAAACGAAGAGGTACGGCAAACAATTTCTGCATGCCGGTCTGGCACTGAAGAATGGATTGGTCACGACCTTGCAGTCTATCGACAGGCAGAAACTTTGTGCCGAATGCTGGGTGCAAGCATAACATATCCACGTAGGGTGTCCTCTCAGGTTTACCATGCCTCGTATGACAGAGCCTATGCATCTGAACAGTATTTCAGGTGGTCTATTTGGTATCCCCATTTAGATTCAGCGCTAATGCATATAAANCAAGTGTTTGGAGATAAATCAAGAATGCCATNCAAGCTATGCTCTCCAGTGTTCCGAAATATGTACTAGAACGTTTNAAGAGGTGTACAAGTTTTACCGACACGTACTTAGTGTGATCAACATGAAAATGTTCTTTTTAAGAACTGAAAATATTTGTTGTGCGGAGGACGGAGGTGTTCGTCGGAAAAAACGTGTAGGGAGCACTCCCTTTCAAAAGAACTGCCTTCCCGATTTCCGAATGTAAAAGATATTTGCAGTATCGCTGTCATGATTCCGGTGACTTCATGCACCCCAGAGAGAACGTTTAGTGAGATGAAGATTTTGAAGTCACGTTTAAGGTCAATCATGGCAGAGCAGAAGACGGATTGAATGGGCGGCCTCTGCTCTATATACACAAAGATAAGCCAGTACATGCAAAAGAAGCAATCAACAAATTTGCTCGATCAAACAGAAAGCTTGACTTTGTTCTGTGGAAGTTTTCACTGCGACTCGATTTGCGCAGGGGTTCTCGGAGTTTGGCAATGCTAAACTGCACTTCAAATGGTGAGGCCGAAGACAACTTCTCTGGTTCGGGCTGACCTGTAGCGGCTGCAGGTTTGCCTGCAAACATGNGTTTGGCAGTTTTTCGACCAGCAGTTTGCTAAGTTCGTTTTTGTATTTATTCGAGTTAGATGTTTTGATTGAAAAGCATTGGAGAAATTAGTTTGTANAGCGTTATTGCAGATCGTTTGCTGATCTTTCGTAATGTTTATGTTATTTTCATTGCTGATGGCGAGCAGCATAACATGGCTCGCAGATAGTTTTGTATGTTTGCAAAGTCATGGATCGGATCGTTAGTAAGAGCCAGTATAGGTTGTATTTTTTTCAATCAAGCGCTGAGTGGTCAAATTCGGTCCAGGCACGATTTCTTTCAGGTTCAGCGTGTAACCTTTCACATTAGACAGGGCACATCCGGTACGGCTGATGAAACGAAGAAACGTCTTTGACTAATTGTTAGCATAAGTTAATTTTTAGCATCTTTAGCGATTAAGTAATGTGCAGTACAAAAATATTTTTGGCGGTGATTTTCAATGAAATCAAGTGTCATGTCAACACCACTTTAGGTCTGGTGGGGGGATGCATCCCTTGCATCCCCCCTGTGTCCGCGCCTACGCACTCTACCAACGATATGTTTTGAGTCATCGCGGCGTGATTCTGTCAATATGGGTGTGTTGCTCGGTTATTCGCGTCAGATGGTTTTCCAATTTTAGTGAAACCAATTATTTGGGAACAACGTACCTTCCAGTTTCTACTTGTCGCAGCTTGTGTTTTGATTTATTCAATTTAGTATTGAGTTTTCTTGCTTTCTCTGTTCTTGCGTCAGCCTTTCAACGTTTCACCCGTAAGCATTGCTTGCAGATGACAGGACTGAAGATGAGTGGTGTTGCGTAAAATCGATTTCTTGTTTAAAAAATTTGCTGATTGATTAAACTTCGTCGGCCTTAATTGTGGGGACTAGAAAATTAAGTAATGATACTTGTAAAAAATTTCCCTAGATTTTAGACACTACTCAGGCACGCTGAGCCAANTTGGCTAAAAGCAATTTACAACCTAAATTTTGAAATGCTTGCAGTTCACGTTTAAAGCTTTTCTTTCAGTAGCTGATTTTTTATGCGCTCTGTCAAGCAATCCTCTCGCAATCTGCATAAGTTTTGCGTTATTGGAGCTGGAGGGGTATTTGCTTGGCCCGTCCATGGTTACCTGTCGTGTAACAAAAACATGTATGACCAATATGACCAGCGTTGAATGACGTGTAACAAGAAAAGATATTTTGGTCAAAACGAATTTGCGCATGTAGGTAGTAGGTGCACCAATATTGCCCAACCTTTAACTTATTTGTGATCGAAATTGTCATAAATCATTTGGCCACAGGTACATTATGTGCTGGAAAATTGCAAATTATCTTTGAAAATAGCATATTTTCATGTCTCAACCTAATTTACTTCTGCTGAATGTAGAAGCTTCGAGCAGAATACGATTTTGATCTTCAACTGGCCGCCAATAAGGACTACTGGTGAAATTTTGGCATTTTTCCTGTCTTTTTCGTGTCTTTATTACGCATACCTCCCGAATTTTCCGTTGAGAAAATGTGTTTATTTTTGTCAAAATAAAAATCTCTCCAAAATACAAGTTCGTTTTTCCGGGTTAGATGAGCTTGAGAACAACTGCTGAGTTGATGAATACAGCTTTCCGTCCGAAACATTTCAGCAAGCCTGGATGATATTGGGTAAACATTTTTTAGTTACTTTGGCGAAAAATACCAACGGTGAAAGTTTTATTTACCGTACCTGAGCAGGGAAGTTATGTCCAACCGGTAAGTGGTATAGTTGGTTGATCACCCACCACCAAAACGTGTAGGCTTCGATACCCGACCGAGCCATCTTGAGGACGTGAAAAATGGCACCTGTTCAGCCTCGTGCTTGGCGTTGGTGGATGCGTGCAAGGGAAACGGTTAACACGCGGTACGACCATTGATCTGTCACCAGAGCAGCATGCAATCCGAAGCAGCGGCGTGGCTCACGACGCAACCAAGCGGAGATGGGCGCCGCAGACCACTCGCGACACTCCGAAAGGAGTACAAAATCCGAGTATAAACGGAACTGAAGTTGTGTCTGCAGTTTTCTATTTGACAGCAATTATGTCTTTGAAAATACTAATTTGTAATACATTTGTCACACGTTACTTGAACCTTTCTAATTTTTGTATCCTCTTGGAAAACTTTGTCTCAACATCCAGAAATTTTTCTGCCAGCGTCCAGGTGCTAACACTGAGATGCATTCACTTTGACAGACTCACCCAATTCGACGGCGGTTACATTAGCACGAATTTGGCAAATTTCTGAAATATTTCCGCCTTGATATCCTGGTCCATTGCCATATGTAATTGTTGTGTAGATTTTGCCATCTAAAGCGATTTCTGGGTCAGAGTTCGACGGAGCAAGACCTGCAAAGGTAGGAGTCAGTATAGTTTTTTTGACCTGACCGATCAACCATCTTTCAGTATTCTTCTTTAGGACTGCCTTAAAAAATAAGTTAACTTCCATTTATCAAGCCACATAAAAGCACTGTTGACAAACCTTACGCAAAATTTTCACCTAAAATCGGGTTTCCTCTGAGACTGTACCCGCCCATGGTCATCACATGGCTATGGTCAGCAGTAACAATAATGAGAGTATCACTTTCTGAAGTCAAATCCACCGCTCTTTTCACAGCTTCGTCGAGAGCTAATGTATCGTGTAGAGCTAGGTATGGAAGGGTGCCGTGATGAGCATGATCTGTTATTTAGAAGAAACACGAAATCAAACCGACTTGAATAACTATAGCAGTTGAAAAAGATACCAGCAAAGTTTCAATAATATTTTGCATCTGCTCTGTTTTAAAATGGCAGGAAAATTTGTAATTAAAAGATAAAGGCTAATTGCACACTGGAAAATAGTAAAAAAAGACAATTTGTTTGAATGTTCGTTTCGCGAATCCGAAAACAATCTCGGTAAGAAGCTTTTGGGTCTGCTTCAATTATTTTCTTTTTCTAATTTTTCAAAGCCACGTCAGTGAAGATCTTCCGATACGATAGTTACCAGCTGGACGTTGCAAAACCTCCTGTCTTTACTTTTTTGGGTTGTTGAATGGAAAAACCATCAATTTCGTTCATTGCCAGCTGCACACTAATTAATCACGAAACTTGGCGAGCCTCAGTTCAAACGAAAAACCATGTAAGTCTTTTTCGTAAAATCCCTGCTAGATGATACGAAATTAAGGTTTCCAAAATCAACAGTTGTAATAACAACCTACATGGCATCAAAAAGTTGGTTGAGGGCTTGCATGATTGTTTTTGATTGAATCATCTGGAAAGACACGAAATCTCTGACCGAAAATCTTGACATGATCGAAAATCTTGACACTCACCGCATTCGCGATTTTATCTCTTTCGACAATCGCTGTACAAGGAAGACCAACGTACCTATTCGCCCTGCTTCGACGTACAGGAAGTATCCTTTATTGTTTTTACGTAGCATTTTGATTGCTTTCTCTGTCATGTCAGCAAGCGATGGCTCCTTTACACCAGTTTCGTTTCTGCGTTCTGCTTCATACTTCATATCTTCTGGCTCAAACATTCCTTAAAAAACAAGTACACACTGGGCAAAACAAAATATTCGGATAGACTGTTGGGTTAAAACAAACCATGTAAACGCACTGGGTGAAAAACAAATACTCGGAATCAATGCAGGCAAAAAAGTTGTTATTTATATTGACCATACTTTTATTTAAAGCTCCGCAATTAATACGCGCGCACGCACTTAGCATCTTGGCAAACGCGCACACTGGTTTTATGTTTGGAACTACAGAGAGGCGTCCATATGGTCAGCACTCGCGTTGCATTTTGCGGTCCCCCTGATGTCGTTGCGCACCCTCACTTTCTATTTGTTTAGGTATGCGTGACTGGATGGTGGAACGATTTCCAAGGAAGCACTGCGATGCTCAGTTGCTACATTCTGCTGCGTGCAGAACATTAGTGGCACCAACCTGTAAACCCAGTATCGGGATGTCGTGGCTTAAATTTCATTGGTGTTATTGGCTGGTTCGACTGCGATCTACTAACGCAAAGATGAGCTAAGCTGGATTATAGATCGCTGGCGGTGACTGGCAAGCGGTTCTCAGCACGTTCCAACCAAAAGCACTTCACAGACATCCTGCAGGGTATCGCATTTCTGCTTCGCGCCAAAATCATCGTTGAGCATCGAAAATAGCAATAAGAGAATTGCACAAATTTGGAGATTGGTTCTAGGACAACTGTCACCCGGACAACTGCCACCTAGGACAATCGCCACTCAGGACAGCCACCCGGACAACTGCCACATACATTAGGTCAATTGTACTTTTTTGTGTACTTTTTCGTTCCTTCTGTACATCCGTGTATGCATCACAATTATGGTGTTATTTCAGTAAGGTATACATCCAGAGACTGCGTGTGGCCAATAATTTTGGTTGCAGGGCTATACAACCTGCCGTGGCGATCGAGTGTTAGTAGTCCTAGTCGCCAGGTTCAATGTAGCATTCCTAGGTTTGAGGCCTTATTCAGAAAAAATGTGTACCTGTTCCTTGAACGGTGCAGAGTCTAACAACGTATGATTGCGCGCTTTGATGCAGTCAGATTGTTTATATTCGTCCTTATTCTTTGAACACCACGACACATCTTACTTTGTGACTGAGTTCCCGGACGTTACAGTGTTAGTTTGAGGACGCGTGCCGGCCACCACAACGCATTCGTACTTCACCTCTTGGCCAGGGTTGGACCTTGATTCTTACCATGCGATGTTCCTGTCCTACTCTGGATGTAGTGTTGTACCAAGTGTTACGAGTTAGCGAACGACTGTGCAAAGAAAGTGTCTGTATTGTAGTGTTGTACGAATTGTTAACGAGTTAGCAAACAATTGTGTCCGTAATCCTGTGGTCCCACACCCAACGCCGCTACAAAATGTTCGTGTCTGTTATTATAAATTTGCGTTGTGCAGACAGTGTGTGCTTCTGCGCTATGGATTTCGTGACTGGTACAAACATTAAAAATAAAATAAATATTTCTTATTTTCAAACTTACCCCAAAGCCGATCGGTGGTCACCGGATCCACTGCATCAAACTGCTGCTTGTTCCACACATACTCCGCTCTCAGTTTTTTTGCCTTTTGTTGTTTTTTCCACATGTCAATCATGTCTTGACCATCCTGCCTGTTGTTCGTGCCGTTTACGTATTCAGGGTCCATTGTTGTGTTTGGCTGGAAATATTTCCGGCCACCTCCGAGCGTAACCTGAAGTATGCACCTTGATGTAAGCGATCTAATTAAAAATAGCTGTTCGGGGCTTGCCATATTTAATTAATTGGAATTGTGCTAATCCGTCTTGATGCAAGTAGATCTTTTCGTGCAGTTGCTTCTCTTAAAACGGACTTTCCATGAAAATTCCAGTTCAGTTGGTACAACTTTGTTGCAATACATTACGAAAGAGAAAAAATATGCTATTTGTCATAATCTATTTTAAACATCAAGTAATACGAAAACCTTCACACCAAAGATTCTTGAAAGTTTAGCTCACTAGTTTGTGCTCATGCTGTTTGTTTCCCTCTAAATCGAACAACGATTATAAGGTGACAAGTTTCAAAACCAGA
>JGI24159J19872_10013199_pt1 | contig 10750 bp, 4 predicted proteins | sample Ectturendosymbi4_FD_19872 | JGI IMG/M metagenome (IMG submission 19872)
AATAAATGATTAATTAGGGATTTTCCAAAAGATCTGGGTATAAAAAGGCCGATTCTGGCAACCCAGATCAGTTCACTCTTCGACTCTGAACTGAAAACTCCTTCCTTGGTCTACGCCATAATTTGGTTTAGCCATTGAAGTAAAATTGAGGCTCTGCCTCGCAGTATTCTGAGGCTCGGAAGGAATACTGGGAATTTCTGTTGCAATCGCCGCTGTTTTTCTACGGCCTTATATAGCAGCTTGAGCCCTCAGACTAAAAGCAATGTCAATGACTTGTTTTTTGGTCAACACTAGTGGCTTTGTCCGGGTGAAGTTCTGCCGCTCAGAACGATAAATTTGGCTTGTCCAAATTGACCTAAGGCACACAGATTGGTATTGTCAAAGGCAATCTTTATTGTCTCATGTGACAAAAATTGGCTTAGTTCTAGGGAATCTTTGTCACCCTTTATTGGACCTTTCGAAGGGAGTCTCTGCTACCTTGTGTAACAAGTTTAGAGTCATCTAAAAAAGGATGTTTGTTACATATTCGGGAATACGTTTTGAATCTGGCCCACCCGAATTTAAATGAGACTTGCCATTCAACTAACACTGGATAGCAATTTGATTTAAATGGCTATCGTCACAAGACTAGATACGTGACAACACTTGCGGAAATTAAACTTAACAACCTTCTTTAGGCTTTGAGAAATCTTGTCACGACTAAACAGCGTACAAAACATGTACATTCAACAGGGCACTTCTGTAGAGAACAATATAATTGTTCTGCTACAAAACCTCTTTGAATGTTACCATCCTAACGAATAGGTTCAGAGTAGAATATTAGGCAAAATGTAGACTTGTGGTCTGTAAGATTGGTTAACCATTGAAATAACTGTGTCTGTGCTTCTGGTTCGAGAGAGAGTTCGAATTGATTAATGTACAAAATGAAATGGTAAGTTTCTGTAACTTTATAGTGTGCATATCTTGTGAAATAAAAATCAATACAACTAAACTCATTTAGTCTATTTTATTGAGTATTCTTAGCAAGGCAATCAGAAACTTCAGGGAGATCAAGCGAACTTTTGATTCGTGAACATCGTCCTTGTTACATCTAAGATCGAACCCATGCAGTGATTTTATGGATGTAACGAAATGCGGCAATCTAGGATCTAAATGACCTAGAAACCCGTTATACTAGGCTTAAGTCTTTTTAGCCTAATGGTAAATCCGCGCCTGGTCTCAGGCCTCAATTATATTTCTTTTTCTAACCCTAATCCAAACCCTAACCCGACACATTTACCTAAAACTAAGCTCTAGTAGTCAGTTTTCGCAGCTTATTTGACATGCAGAATATGACTCTGTGCATGCGCACATGGCGTGAAGTCAGAAATTTCGCTTGACACCGGTTTACAAGATCTAATCTCGTTAAACTACACAAAAGTTGAAATTGCGCATAAAGTTGGCCCATGCGAGAAAAGTTTTAATTTTTCATTATGTGTAGAAGTCCAGCTAACGTTTATTTTTCCTTTTTCCCTGCTGAAACATTATCAAATGCCTGAATGCTTCCATGTTAAACACTGCTGTTTTTGAGCTCGTGCAACATGCTAAAGAAATTGGTAGTACAGCCAATGCGATCAGCACTTGCGCTGATCACACATAGCAGACAAAATAAAGACAATTGTTTCGGATAAAGTGAACTACCCCGGAACACAATCTTAAACATGCGTAGTGGACGAAAGGTCTGCAAAAAGTGGTGAGATGGTTTCTGGATGCAGGCGATTACGCATATTCTCACCAAATACTAATTATTACTTTTTGACCCATTTAGAATGTTCCTTGAAATTTGCATGCAAATTTATACCGTGGTATTTGCATTAAGTCGACAAATTCACAAGCAAAAAGTATGCGAAAACAATTAGCCTAATCTCCTTTGTGCAGGTAATACATTTTTTGTAAAATATCAAGCTCAAGGGGGGTTGGGTTAACCCCAACCCCCCTTGCGTACGCCCTTGAACTATTGATTATATTGATCATTCAAGAATCAAGATTAAACAATGTAATTGAACAGAATACTCGTAACATGTAGATTTGTTCCAACTTCAAACAGTTGTGTAGTAAATTGTAAACTATTCAAGAACATTTGTGTCACCATTATATGTGCTACATCACTAAATCCAAAAAGTATTCAAAGCAGGCACGAAGTATAATTTAAATCAACGCAAAACGAAAAAATGTCCGTGAACAAATTTCAAGTGATCTGACAACCCTAACTTCGGTGCATCAGATGGTAACAGCGGCGTAGAAAACGGGGGGTTTGGGGCACTGGGCCCCGGGCGGAACCTTCTGGGAAGCGGCAAGTTCTTGATTTAAAATTAATTTTTAAAAGTATTTTCAACTATTTTCATTTTTGTCATAGGTGTAGGAGTAGGCAATTTTTGGGGGTGCAAAGGATATTTTGCCCCAATTTCCCTAAATTTGCCCTTCTGCCTGAATTTCCCTAAATTCGGCCACTTTTATGCGACAAACTTTCTTCCTACTGATTTTCTGCATCTGTAGGTACATTATATGTTCATCCAAACACTGTAGTGAAAATTGAAAAAAATCTTTTCAGTAGCTTACTTGCCTAGTATGGACTCTACTAATGTGACGTGGGTGCCCTGCAGCATACTCGATTGCCTCAGCACAATTAATAAAACACATAGATCAGTGGTTCTTAACCTTTTTTCTATCACGCCTCCCTGAAGTAATTGTTCTTTGTTTCAAGTCCCCTGACTTTAATTAAGCTGTGAAAACAAATGTATTTATTGGTAAATTTAATGATCAAACTTTCCATGTTGTAGAGCGCCTAAGAGCTCTCGCCCCCCTAGAAATTTATTGACGCTCCCCTTGGGGGTGCCCCCATCGGTTAAGAACCACTGACAAAGGTGAAATGCTTTCTTTTGCCTCAAGCATTCAAGTGAGTCAGTTACTCATCAACTCCCCAAAATAAAACACAAAGTTCCTAAAAACAGTTAGTGGACTATATATACATTTACTGTATTTTCTATTGCATAATAAACTTTTATTTATACCCGCAATAACAAAGAAGTAGGCTATAATTTCATTAAATAGTTAAAAAGTATCGAAGCTTTTTTGCCCAAATTTTTTACAAATTGGTGGTGAGCTTTCACCCCCAGCTCCTAGCCTAGACCATTCATGTCAACCAAAAATCCAACAGCTTCCATCTCTTTAATAATTCTTAAAAAAGCTGAAAATGCCTTAGCCTTCACATTTTGTTTGACTTCAAGGAAAACCAATCATTCTTTCCTAATTGACCAAAATCTTTCCAAATCATTTTCCTTACTCAACCATCTTACAATGTTGTGCACAAGTAATTTTATAACATTTCCATTTTTCGGCAAGAAAAAGCTTCATTGCCACTTCTTAGCCTGTATTCCACTGTTTTTACCAGGATAGACATTTTAATGGCAAGCGGTTGCTAAACATTGATGACGAAACAATTATTTTGAGAAAAAATAACAAGGGTAGCTCAAGTATGCGCTGCAATATAGCTAAATGATAGCTTGATCGACAATTGTATTGTACAGTTGGCGAAGAAGTACGGCTAAACGCGATAGATTTTGAGATGAAACCTCTGTGTATAGAATTCTCCTTTGAGAGACTGATGAGGTCCGGCTTTTACCGTCGAAATGTCCGGATTCGGACCGCGGTCGGCCATTTGAATAGCCCTGTATAGGGCAATTCTACTGCATAAGCACAGACTATGGAATTGCTATGAACAGCTAAATGCGTTCAAAGATAAGTTGCCTCAGTAGTGTCGGTGAGCGAAAAGAGGGAATATATTTGAATTTTCCATCACTTGAAGATGGAAACTTCAGATGAATGGATTATGAATCCATTCTCTTTTCCATTCTCTTTCAATTTGGATAAGATGTCAGAAGATGCAGAGCTGAAAGACGATCCTATAGACCTAAGTTCAAATCGTGCTCTTGAAATGCAATTTGAGAGTAAATCTTTGGAGGAAAATTGGTGCTCAACTCTGGTTATGTTTCCAAGACTTTGTGAAACTGCACTAGCTTCGCTCATTCAATTTATGACAACATTCCCATTCGCATGGGCGGCGGAAGGGGGTAGGAGGACAAGCGGTGATGGGGTTCGACCGGTTCAGAAGCAGGGGCGTAACTAACGGTGGCAGAGGGGCGAGCCGCCCCCTGGCAAATTCAATGTAAAAACTGGGCCCCCCTTTAGCTGACATTTTGATATTTTAGTAGGTTGTTATTTTTTTGTGTTTTTAGGGGCGTTTTCGGGTTTTTAGCTAGCATAGACATCCACGACAGCCGGATTCACTATCATTTCCTTAACCTTCTTTTTGAGTGTCGGTTATTGGCCCCGTACGGTGGCCAATGAGCCCCCTTCAGCTAAGTTTTGCCCCCTTGGCTCAAACCTCTAGTTACGCCACTGTTCACAAGAACCGGTTCTTTGAATTTCACTATTCTGAGAACCGGTTGTTGGCTTAAGTCAGGGGTTCTCAAATTTTCCCCATGAACACCTGTTTATTTATAACTTATTTTGGCAAACCTCTCACAGACCTGTTACTAACTTTTTACAATGAAAGATCATGAATAAAAGACTCAGGCTAAAGCATTTTCCTTATTATTTTTTCAAGCTAAAGTATTTTTTCATTAAGCCAAAGTATTTTTTTGCATTATATTTTCAAGCTAAAGTATTTTTTCATTAAGCATGTAGGTTACTGTCTGTTCAGTATTATTATGCTTTAATCATTATATGGACTTTTTTTAAGTTGGGAAAATAGGCTAACTAAAATTAATAATTTCCCTTGCTGTACTGTACCAGTTGGCAACACAAAGATCAACCTTTGCACTTACATCGGGCCAACCAGCATGATTTACCTCTGGAGACTGTGATAATGACAGAACCTGTTGTTAGTGAGTCCTGGAGTGAGAGAACCTGCTCTTAAAAAATTTGAATCCTACCACTGGGGCCAAGTCCCTCCTGGAATTTGAAATTTAACATTTTCCTATGAAATTTTCAGCGAAAAAAGTTTTTTCTTACCTACGACTGGGAAAAATGAACTTTCACCACTTTTGGCCTCCACCTAAAAAAAATTTTGGCTACTCCTGGAAAAATCCACTGTTGGCCACCCCTGGAAAAAATTTTTCCGACGCCCATGCCTATGCGAATCAGGATTTAGCACTCTTTTGTCATTCAAGACGAAATCTGCAATCGCTTGAATGCACAGGTACAGTATACACGCGGGCTGATATCAGCAACATAGTTCCCCGTTATTGAAAACTCATAAGCAAGAAACAGGGACAAAACAGTTGTTGAACTGAAATACTTTAGCAAACATTTGGATTGGTCAGGCGTTTGATTGTATTATTTTGTATATATTCCAAGCAAGTGCTTATTTTTTGTAGGGTATATTCAACTGTTGATCTGTTTCATCCCTTCTTGTTCATACAGTACGTTTGATTTACTTTAGGCTACATGTTAAAAAACTTATTTCTAAACTTTTGTTGTGGTTAAAATTAACCCCAACATGTTGTGACAGTAAAATAATGACATATGGAAGAAAGAACTCTTCTGTCACTTCGGAAAGAGCTAGAGAAAAACCTTCATGCTGTGCGAAACCGACACCTGATGATTGCACGAACGATATGTGTGAATAAATTGTTGACGTGTATGGTTAAAATAAACCATAACACGTTACAAGTGGAAAATCCACCAAAAGCTGAAAGAGACAGTGATGATGAAACAATTAAACTCTTCTTCGAAGAAAGTGACGAAGATGATCAGTCTATCGAAAATGACTATAATGACTTATGTGCATAAGATTGTGCATGCGTTGTATCTTGACATGTGAACAGCAATGGCCAAAATTACTTAGGCATGACAGTAGGCGTCAGCGCAACAGCGCGAACCGGAAATAGTGAAACGTTGCAGAAAGCTAGGACTTCGAACACATAGCTATGAACGATCGTTGCACAAGAAAGACAAGAACAAAATGGACATAATTGATTTACTGGAGTTGTGTTCACAAGGCCAAATTACGAGGAGAAAACGTTGGCGTGTTTATTTCACTGGGTAACACTTATGGATAGAAGTGGATTGCTTCCACATATTAACGGCTGAAAGTATCCAAGACAGCATTGAGCGAGCAGACCAAGAAAACCGACAACAAGAGTGGCAACGTCAAACAGATTGGGAGTTATCACAATTCTTGTACGAAGAACATCCGCAAATAACGGCCCGAGAAATGGAACTAATACAGGAGTTTTTAAACGTCGATTAGTGAAAAGTGGTTTGCATGTCAAGCAATGTAAATAGGAACGTATGCCTTGAAGTGAGGAAACTGTAGTCAAGCAATGTGTATATGAGTGTATACATGGAAATGACGTAATGTCGCAACGTATGTGTCGCAAATTGTGTTGCAAAGTATGTCGCAGAACGTGTCGCAAATTGTGTCGCAAAGTATGTCGCGGTGCGACAATGAGAATTCTATATCTTCAGAAAATTATAAATATCGATGCAACCCCAAGGACAGTCAGTCGAGTTTCTGACTTCGACCTATCTGGAGCTCACGGGTAGTGGTGGTGAGCCCGCCTAAATTGTCACCGGCTTTTGCCGAGGCCTCTGCTTATGCATGCTTAACCGACAGAACTTACTGACCTTCCAGGCACGAAGGCCAAGTACATTGAGACCACGGGTAGTAGTGGTGGTCCTATACAAGCTTGAGCTTTAGCTAGGGACGTATTCTGATACTAGTGTCAGGTTTCTTTTCGGAATCAAAGCGTAAGTACAAAGTTCCTTAAAAAGTTTCGTAGAAGATAAGCTCTGTCAAAATTTTACTTAACTTTGGACTTGTAGAATAATTCAGTAAAAACTAAAAAAGGAACCGAAGTCCTGTTCAAATTTTTTAAAGGATTTTACACTTTGATAAAAAGGCAAGGAAAAATAAACGCAAAAGGAAACAAAGTTCTGCCAAAATTTTTCATGATTCCATACTTAGAAAAATCCCGAAGAGAGGGGGGTCCATATTAATAGGTGTCATTTGTTCATGTCTTTCATGTTTTTCATGTGCATGGTTGTGTTGGATGTAAAGAGTCATGATGCGTACCTTGATGGTTAATAAATATTGTTATCCCTTATGTGGTATCAGTGGTCCTGTTGCTGGCAGCTAAGGTCAGTAACATTGACTGCAGCCATAGTGTTGTTGTCTCTAAAAGGACAAGCCTCGAGATCCCACGAAACATGAAACATTAAGTGATATTAACGCTAAAAACCTAAAGCGTTACGGTAACTTGTTTGCACGTCTGAGTTCTTCGTGGACAGGGGGTTTGAGCTAGGGCAGTTTTAGGTCCGCGGGGAGCGTCGGCCGTCAAAATATCAAATTCACATGATTGGACATTTGTCACATAACTCGCTTGTCAATTTTAGTTTTACGATAATATCAATTTTGGCTTTACGATAATATTTACGATAATATCTACGATAATAAAATTTGGTTTTACGATAATATCTTTGATAACTAGAGTTTGCCTAGCTTTACGAAACCGATTGTTAGTATTACAAATTTGTAATTGAAATTCTTCCAAACCTTGTTGAAAAAATTAACATAAATAAACATCTCCAGTAAAACGCCGAGCCCTCTGTCTGACTTGGATAACATATGAAACTTATCAGAAAAACAATTTGCAGGCACGATCTTCTTACTCTAATTTTCTTGATCATGGCAAGAGCAATGACTCGACTTTCCAACTCTGGATCTTGCGCAGTTGCATCCGTTATCATAAATACAATCGATCTGGGCAACAGAAAAANGCAAGTTTGGCAGTGATGTGATTTTTTGTCGAACGAACGTAAGTAGGTATAAGAAAAGGTTACAAAATTGTAGGTCACTAATTGCTTACCAACTATTTGAGGTGTGAAACTCTTTTGTAACACATCATGATTTAATTACAACAATTTACCACGTGAATACTTATATGTATTAAAATGTGAAAACCTTTTAGTGCTTTCAAGAACAGCGTTTTCGATTCCCTTCAGTGACAGTTCTGGTTCATCTCCACCTCCACTTGCGGTCAATGCATTGAGTGCTGCTATCATCTTATCGGGATCATTTGTTCGTGTCACAGGTCCAAAGCCTGGTCAGTGGCAAAAAATTCACCGAAGCATCACGATTTTCATGTTTTCCAAGAACAAAGAGTTCACATTTTGTTTGGTGAACCATGCCAAACCATGTCAAACATCTTTAAGTGTAAATTTTAACAAGTCTAACGGTCGTAAAACTACAAGCACTCGATACTTTTACTGAATGCATGCACAACTCGCAGCTAGGGAGAGAAAAACTCAACTTGTTGGTTTAATAACGCCTAACCTGGATCATTGAATGGACTCAAGACATATACTAGCGGTTGATCAGATGTGCCTTTCGTAGAGCGGATGATGTTAACGGTTTGAGTTTTAGTGGCTTCAATTTCTCCGCTCATGCTCCCAGTTGTGTCCACAGCAAAAGCCAATGTGGAGCCGACTTGCAAGCTCAAATATACCTGGAAACGGCTGGAAACTGCAAATAGATAAAATTTTGCTGAAAGAGTCTATCTTTTGTGATCAATCACACGTTTTTTACTAAGAGCTAATTTTTAAAGTAGTTATAAACGTTTGTTGTTTCTCATAACGTTGAATAAATGAACAAACACAGTTCTTTGAATAAATGAACAGACACAGCGTTTCGTATGCGCAGTTGAAGAGTTTAACAAAATTACCTAATTTCTCCGGCTGAGCGAAACTACCAAAAAACCTTTGGAAATCAATCTTGTGAAATTGCCACTTTTGATATAAAATTTATTCTTTTAGCTAAATTTCATTAAATATTCTCCGTTTCCTGTATAACTGATAACAGTTATTATATTAGTATAAAGAATTTCGACGTGAGAACTTACCACACTGGTGCCAAACGCGTGCTTGCATGAAATCAGACTGAATTTCTAAGTGTGAAGATGAGCATTAGAACATCAAACAGATTTTCTTCTTTTATTTAGCAGGTGTATAAAAACATTTATGTGTCAAAATATGTTAGAAAATTAGTCATGGAAGTGCGTAATGCCATTCAACCCAAATGAGGGTACATGTACGATGTTTTCTGGTTTTAATTTACCAATGTGTTCAGTATTAGAAGACTTGCAGTTGAATTTCAACTGCAGATGAAAGGCAAAACTTGCATGATTGTCATTAACAAATCTGCAAAATTGGAATGGTTTTAAAACTGAATGTGAAACCATGCAATTCTTATCAGCTGCATGGATTTGTCTGATGAACAAATTTCGCTAAATCAAGTTTAATGCATTTTTCATCCAGGAAATATGTATTTTTTGTATTTGGTTGGAATTACGTGAACTGCTAGATTTTGCGATGGTTTTCACGCTAACTTTCAAAATGACTTGCGCGAAAAACGAAATATTTTCCTCCACATAGTTTACCAACTCTATGCTAGAAATTCATTTTTCGCCTGCTTCTAACACTTTTTTGCCAAAGAGACACCAGTCTGCAAAATCCAAATGTATGGACATAACAATTGGGGAATAAGATAGTGGCACACGATAAAAAGCATTCGCAATGAGGGTGTTTCATTCATTATACTACTATATCAGGCAGCCTGCATTTGATCGAATCAAGTTTCTGTAGCAGTTTTCTTTGTTTGCATATGAACAGCTGTTGTGTAAAGTGTTCATTATGACTACTATGTCGTTCCATTTACACGTGCGGTGTGAATGCTTTCAGGTCATACTTTTCGTTTCGCAGCTGTTTTCTTCGTGTTCCGTAGTCGTTTGCAATTAACACGACATAACAACATGGATAACATCACTCTGAGAAAACTCCGATGTGTCAACCACGTTTGAGTACATTGTTCATTTTGTGAGGTAATGTTTTTATGACAAAACTTCCATCTATGAAAAAAGTTCGTGAGACCTTTACAGCAAATTTTGACGGCCAACACTTGCATTAATTTAACCAAATGCTAAAAAATGTTGACAAAATATAAGAAGTATTTCGCACCTGAGCTTTCAATAGTAGAAAATATGCTGTCAAGTATTGGCGCTATGCGCGTGGCTTGCTCGTTGGTCACAGCTTCAGAGTCGATGGTGATGTTCTCTTGTTTTATAGACGCATAGATGAGGCGAAGAGTTTCGCTCCTAGCATTGTCAAACTCTCCTGTTTTAATCAAGCCGATCACTTTCGAAAGATGTTGGGATGGTGTTTCCAGTGTGCCAATGTCCGTATAATAGAAGTCCAGAAAAGAATCAAGGAAGCTGCAAGGAAAAAGGAGAATAAGTTTTTCATAAATCTTCTCATACAAAGGCGTAAACAAGGGGTTTAGGTTTAATCCCCCCTTTGAGTTTCATATGTTACAAAAACTTTATTACATGCGCAAAGGAGATTATTTATGTTTTCGTATATTTTATGCTTGTTTATTGTCAACTTAACGCAAATACCACAGAATAAAATGGGCCAAAAAGAAATGATGAGATTTTGGTTGGAATCTGGGTTATCGTCTCTATCCCAGGAACCATCTCCCACTTTTTGCAGATCTTTTGTTAAGTACGCATGTTTATGATCGTGTTACGCGATATTTCACTTTATCCATAACAATTATCTTATTTTGTCTGCTATGACTGATAGTAATCAGCGCATGCGCTGGTTGAATCCATTAGCAGCATTACCAATTAGTGTAGCATGATGGAACCGTTAA
>JGI24159J19872_10013203_pt1 | contig 10749 bp, 7 predicted proteins | sample Ectturendosymbi4_FD_19872 | JGI IMG/M metagenome (IMG submission 19872)
AAAAGATTTTCGCCCCCGCTAGAAAAAATGTGCTGGGTATAGTTCAAAACTCTTGGGCATAGTTTAAAAAATTTGGGCCCTTCTCGAAAAACACTTTACCCCCGTAGTGTTTCAAGCTGCTTACGGGCCTGCTATACAACCATGGTAGAGCGCAGATATAAAGCCTTAGCACGAGAACTATGCACGTTTGCTAACGTTCGATAATAGAGGAAATTCATCTCTAGTTTTAAAGAGAGCGTTGTTTGTTATAACAATGAGATTTATAAGCCATTTCTACTGAATTCTCGAGCCCAAGGGGTATCTGGAAAAAATTATCAATCTACCTAAACACCATGGCTCCGGGCCCCCAGAGGCGCGGGACCCAATGCAGCTGCATCGGTTGCATCGGCCCTGATTAGGCTTACTAGCAAGGTTTACTAGATTACTGGCGAAGTTCACAAGGAAACATTACGTTTACAAGCAATAGCATAGCATGAAAGTTATAATTAATTGGTAGCGAACTAGCATTGCTTTGCATAGCAGTACGTTATCAGGAGGGTATAAAAATGCAGTGTAAAGAAATGTGGACTTTTCTTGAAGTTTTCATCTGTGGAAAAAAGTTATAGGCTATGTTTTTTTGCACGGTAACCAGTCTCATTTTCTCCTAAGCTTTGCCGGATAAATTGTGCTTTACTCTGCGATTCATCACTGCGCATTATGACTGTAAAAGACAAGATATCAGAAGTTTTCAGCTGTTCTAAAAAAATCAAACGTAAAATTCTTGCTAGAAGTTATAATATTTCTTTTTAAACAAACAGCTTTTCAACACATCTTCGTAATTGTGTTAATGCAAATATTTGCATTTTCGAAAGAACACATGAGAGAGGTAATCGACCATGTGTTTTGCGTTCTTTGCATGGTTTACCCGGGCAGCGCTGTTAGCTGGAATCGCCAAGACTGCAACAGGCAAAGCATGCAACGAGTGCAAAACACTTGGTCAATTGGGCTGGTNTGTGTTTAAAAAGTGTAGTTTTCCAAACAGCCATTTTCTTGACTCTGGTCGTAAGAAATAACGTAAGGTCTCAGACAATGGCGGCAAAACCAGCGACTGTCTTTCCAGAAATTGTTTATATTACGTTTATCTTGAGTTACCTTTCTGCTAGTAACTGTTCTCTGAATCGTCTAAACCTGTGATTGTTGTTTTTTCGCTAATTTGCTCACGGTAGGAGCGCTGCTTGTAAAAAGCTATTAGATTAAATTACTCAAAAAACTTTTGTATATTCTCCAGGGCCGGATTTGGGGAGGCACAAGGGGCCCAGGCCCAAGAGACCCACACCATGTTCATGTGTATAGCCATATGTACGACATGTGCGTGCCATTTAGTAATTTTTATTAGCGAGAAAAGTTTTTTGTAGACGCTATTAAATTATCGGTTGTCCAGACGGCAGTATTTCACTTGTATATTATTTAATATTGTGACGGAACAACTATTACACCTAGTGTTTTCCTGAAAGTCGGTCTTGTATTTGAATCAAATGAATGCAAAACCAAGCCACGTAGAACGCATTAGCTTACGTCTCTACTCGTTACTGGTAGCTTTTGTGTCTGCCCTACTCAGATTTGCACAGGTCGCACATGAGTAGCATTGTTAAGTAGGGCTACCATACGTCCTCTTTTTGGAGTNCATGTCCATTTTTTTCATGAGAAATGAAATAATCTTCGAGGACATTCAAAGATGTCAAAATATCCTCCTTTTTATATTTCTTGTTTTGCATAGCTATAATCAGTGGCGTAACTAAAGGTTTGAGCCAGGGTGGTAAACATAGATAAAAGGGGCCCACTGGCCGCTGTACGGGTCCACTAGCCAACATTCAGAAAAAACATGAGAACTGATGGTGAATCCGGATGTGGATGGCTATACGAAAACCCTAAATCACAGGAAAATAATAATCCGAAAAACACACGAAAACAACAACCACAGAAATATAAGTTAAGTGGGAGACTGGTTTTTACATTTAGCTTGCCAAGAGGGCAATTCGCCCCTCTGTTCCTGTCAGTTACNTCACTGGCTATGATATATTGCAGTGTGGTCCAACTACAGGCCCGCGGGCCGCATGTGGCNCTCCACAGCGTTTTCAGTGGTCTGCGGAATCATTCAGGAAGAATTTGCAAATCTGAAATTTGTTGAAAAGCGTATAAGGTTACATTTGTATCGCTGAATTGCTTGCGCTGAATAAAGTGCATTTGCACAAGAACAATAAATACTACGTTTTCCGTGTACCATTTTTATTTATTTATTTACTTTGCCATCAAATTAGAAGGTACGGCCGGCCGCTAACTTTCCGCTATGGCACCTGACTAGATAGCCTATGTGTTTTTTCGGTGCCACAGCATTCGTTGTCTTGAAGAGTACATCTGGCGCAATGAACTCACTACCAACAAATAAATTATGTCTATCACTCCACTAAAGGTGGCCACATCAAAGTGGCCCGCGAGCCAAATTAAGTGCCCATCCCTGGAATGGGTAAATTTAGTCAGAACACGCATAACATCTTTTAATAAAAATGTGCAATAATAACGGTGTTGGAGACTGCAGAGAGCTTCTGGACGTTAGTCAGCAAAATGTGTGAGAGTACATTTTCTATGATGAAGCAATCAAATCTAAAAACAGAAATTGAATGGGAAGCGAAACACTGTACGATAGTGTCAGAGAAGCCTCGGCCACAGGCATCCCACTGATAGAGGTTTGTAATAAATTGCTATTTGCTATTGTTGCAATGACCCACTCACTTTCAATGACGCACTCACTTGTCTTGTCTTTTTTTATTTTAATTATTGTGAATCTGTGGTTTTATAGGCTACAATCTACGTCATTTTATTAGAAGTAACCCGCGAGTTGTCGCGTTTTTGTAAAATAGCCCGTAGTCAGATGTAGTTTGACCACGCTGATATATTGCATTTTCATACAGTAAGTTTAGTTTCAGGGAGGGCCTGCCCCTGCCCTGCAAATTGTCTAGTAAATCCAGTGGTTCTCAAAGTGATCGATATCGACGCCCAGTGGTCAATTGCACCATCCAAGGGGTCGATAAATAGTCACGGGGTCGAATGGGGGTCACTGAATGGCCAAGGGGTCAATGAATAACTGCTGGGATCTACTGGAGCAATGAAGCCTCCAATTCAAAAATATTTTTAATCGGGTAAGGAATGCAATCGGCGTTTTTCAACAAATCAAACAAAATTAAGAGCGCTGATCAAATCTCAGTTACAATAGTTTAAAAGTACATTCAATTCGTATAGTTTTTTAATAAATCATCCATTGTGATGACAATATGAAAACTGTTATGGTTGTTACGTCATAAACAATATTGTAGTGCAAGTGTCGCAGTTCCTCAGTAGTTAGACTGGTAGCACAGCAGTAGGCTACGCAGTAGGACGGAGAACAATTCCTTGTATTAGTAACTGTTGGGCTAGGCCACGGGGTCTACAGAAAAAATGTGTGCTTTACTTGGGGGTCAGCGTGCAGAAAAGTTTGAGAACGATTGAATTAATCTATGTTTTGGTTGAGTTAATTCTCGGCTGGAAAGGCGGGAATGCTTTCAAATTAATCGTTACATAACAGTGGTAAATCCTTTTTCAGTCTCTCAAATGACTTTGGCAATAGAGTGTGGACTTCTGACTGCTTTATAGGTAGGCTACGCTTCTAGCTTCACTGATGAATTGTGATACGATGATAAGTGCATTGCACATAGCTTAGTATAGTACTTTCTAGCAACTAATTATAGATAATCAGTAATGCTAAAAAATGAAGAAATTCGTCAGACTTATCCCTTTTTCAGAAAAGGACAAAATGATTTTGATGCTGAGTGGATTACGCGTTATTGCATTTATAAAGTTTGCAAAAGACAGTGAAAAGACAATTGTGATTTTGTGGATATAGAGTACCAAAAACTTATTTCTCACAGCGTAATCAGGTGGCTATCATTTTATCCTAGCTTACCATAGATGCTTCAAATGCACCCAGCTTCACATTCATACTCAGGCGCGTAAATAGCCCCACTTAAAAATTTTTCTCTCCCTGTAAAAATATGTTAGACATAGCATAAAAACTATTTGGAACCCCTCTCAGAAAACTTTTCGCCCGCCTAGTGTCGCAAGCTGGCAAAAAGCGCATCAACCAAATGAAATTCATTGTAAAATGATGGAACATGAAAGGTGGGCAACATAGATTGCAACTTTTAATACCATTGAATGATCCAGCGAACTGATAAAGATTGCACAGTTTTACATCAGCGTTATGACTCATTACGCTAACGTGGAAAGATTTTTTCCTTGATGCAGCCATAAACCTAAAAGAAAGAGAAATCTTTCTAGCTGAACCAGTTTCTACTCTACTAAAGCTGGTGTGCTATTTAAAACATCTTTCAAGCAATCAGTTTCACAATACTGTTGAATGCGATTTTACATTAAAGAAATTTAAGGAAACTGGAAAATAATCATGAGCTAAATTGGACAAGTAAATGAGGATTTTGTTTAGTGTGTTTTTACTGAAACATCGTCCACACTGGACCAGTGGCGTAGCAACCCACTGGCTACTCTGGCTATAGCCAGGGGCGGCGCGTTCAAGCAGTGACGGATTTACGCATAGGCCAAATAGGCCATGGCCTAGGGCCCCGCGTTTTAGGAGGCCCCGCGTTACTCCTTCCTATGAAGACCCATTATCAACTTAAAAATTGCGAAACTGCGCAGAGGCATAACTTCACATTTACTTTCAATCGAGCGAAAATGCAAATGTCTAGGCTCTTATCTGCACAGTAACAATACAATAATATTTTTGGTACGCAATATAAGAATGACAACACTGCTCTTCATCGGAGTTCTGCAGTGTCTGGCGGGCTTGCGTTGTTGCGAGCTTTTTGTCAGTGGAAGATTGTACATCAAGTTAGAAGTGCAGGTTGTGTGAAAGGCTTGATACTGAGGAACATGGCTGGGCGTGAGAGAGATGCAGGCCGTCTGTATGAAAGTGGTTACAAGCAGTAGCGCAGCCAAGCCAAATTTTTTTCGGGGGCCCAAATACCATGGCTTTAAGCGAGCAACTGTATTTTGTTCGGGACACTGCCTGTCAAAGCATAAAATGACAAGATATGCTAGGAAGTAGGGAATGTAGCTTCCATGGCCCCCCTGTCTACGCTTGTGGTTGCAAGAAAAAAGGATAAAGAAAGAACAGTACTCAGCCTACTTGATGTTCAGTCTTCCACTGACAAAAAGCTCGCAAAAACGTTAGACACTGCAGAACTTCTGATGAAACGCAATATTGTAAGTATTGAATACTAGGTGTGGTTGTTATCAACTAGATTGCTCGCAAACAGAGATTGCTTGTTGAAGCTCTATAAGTTGGATAAAACAGCTGGTACAGTTCCTCGTAAATTTTACTTGTAAAAACGTGTCTACATTGGGTTTACTTCATATGGTTAGCTAAGGGTGTTGCAACAATACTTTGCTTTGCAAAACTTGTCTTCAGGCTGTTTACCATTTAGCCTATAATAGGGGTCTCCAAAATTTTTTATCCGAGGGCCACATACGCTATTACACAACATTCCGAGGGCCGGACATCATACGTAATGTGATTGTTTCGGGATATGTAGCATTCTCCCAAATCAACGAGTTTTTTGCAAGTATATTATTAGTTCATTATTGGCAAAATGTTTTCGCGGGCTGGATGAAATGGCGTCGCGGGCCGGATTTGGCCCGCGGGCCGTAGTTTGGAGACCCTGGCCTATAGCATAGAGCAGGAGTGACCAACCCGCGACTCGCGAGCCGCACGTGGCTCTTGGCCCGGTTTCATGTGGCTCTTTAGCAATTACCAGAAGTCCCACTAAATAGCATGCATGACAGTAAATCGATTAAGCTTTGTTCTTGTCATGTTGCTGTGTGATCATTATAATAATTGTAGCTGAGCAAAGGTACGTGTTTGAGTGAGGAAGAGATGGGGTGATGCTCATGTGTGCCCACGTGTGTGATGTGGCACTTTGCAGTAACATAATAAATGTGGCTGTTGGTCTCTGACTGGTTGGCCAGCCCTGGCACAGAAGGTTAAAACGCTGTATTTTGTATTGCTTGGAAAATGACAACTTGAAAATAGCATGAATATACCTTGTGTCCACTGAATGTATTGTGCTTGTTTGGTCTATAAAATATGTGCACTGGCTACCACAAAGAAGGAGTTTACGTGCAGCAAATCAGATTGTCAAGTAGACGATATTTTCGAGGGCGGCAACACGGTCCCGCATGAAAATGTATGTAGGCTATCCAAAAAAGAAATCTACAAGAATCGCTAGAATTCACGGAAATGTCATGAAGAGAACTTCTGAACCACACGAAAGCGCTATAAATTACAAAAAAAGAACGCATTGTTATATATTTTGAGAAAACCATTGGAAAGTCTTTAGTTTCTGTTGAAGATCTAAGGCAATCGTAGAACCAAAGTCGGAATCACAAAAGATATATTTTTGTGGGGGTGTTACCCATAAGAGGGCATACTTTCATGCTTTTCAGACAAACGGCCAAATAGCTTACACCTGCGTGGAGCCCCAAAAACTAAGATGGCCTAGGGCCCCGCGATTCCTAAATCCGTTCCTGCGTTCAAGGAGGCGTCAAAATCTAGTGCCTATTGTAAGCAGAGATAATTGAAAAAGAAGGGAGCAAATTATTCAGACTGATTAAAATTTAAGCTTTCTTATTTCATCAGCTAAGTCCCACGCCCCACGAGAATCTTCCCTCTGGCAAATGAGGGCAACACAGCCGATATTACTAGCGCCATGGTTCCAATGCTCACCACCGCTTCGTCGCTCTCAATATTATTACGTAACAATGGCCGCTATTTCGGGAATCTACTCGAAACGCGTCTACTCTAGTCAGCTGCAGCATCGTTCGTTGGTCAAGGTCCAGCCACTACAGTTGCAGCTGGGCTTTTAAAGCAGTAAAGCAACTAGTTGTCGCAGTTATTAAGAAAGCTCTACAGTAGTTAAGCTATGTTTTTGTGCTTTATTAGTTTATTGATAGGAAAGGAAGTTACTTACAGTAGCGTAGCCAGCCCAAAAATTTGGGGGGTCTACAGGGCTGGATTTAAAGAAACCGAAGCCCCGGGAAAAATCGTGAACGCGAGGCCCCTAAACGCTTAGCACACCTGTGTTGCCATTCACAGGCCCTGGTTTTAACTTTGCAGAAGCACCGGTCAAAAAAGTCAAAACTGATACGATTTGGCAGCCTACACTTCAAAGACAATTGGGGTGACCATGTACGTCGGTTCGTATGTGGTTAATTTGTTCAAACAGAAAGTTTATCACAAAAAACGATATTTTTGCTACCGGGACACTACACAACAATCATTTTTGTCATAGACTCTCTGACGATCTTCACGGCACAAATTGTCCATTCACGTATGTGTTAAGGAAAGATATGTCTACACTCTCTCGCAGATCAAAACGTTCACCGTTTAGAAAAAACGTTCCAAACGAAATTCACGCAAAATCAACTTGAACCGTACTACTTGACTGAAGTTTTGCGATGAGAGCTTTACAATAGTTACACCTATTAACTGTTTCGTGATCTAGTTAAACTCCGATAAATTTATTTATTTTAAACTTGCAATGGCAGTTTATTTGCCGGTATGACACTACTGCACAAGAGCCAGCTTCACTGTTCTGGTGTCATGCAATGATAACGTTACAGTGCGTTCGTGTCCGCTGCTTTGCTTGTAGAGCAAGGGTGTGGAGCTGGTAGTCAAATTTCAGGCTCCGGCTCCAGCTCTGTGCGTCGTATTTTTGGGAGCCTTTTGGCTGCGAATCCAGAATAATTTGGTCCAAAAAATAAAAAAACATCATATTATTTGTATAAGTAGCTTGCCCCACAAACTATTTTTGTGGAAGCGGAACCCAAATTTCAGGCTCCGGTTCCACCATCTGAAAGTTTTTGGCTCCGGCTTCAGCCATCCAAAATTGCTCCTGCTCCGGGCTGCGGCTCCACCTCCACAGCCCTGTTGCAAAGATGGGTTGCGAAACTTAATAGCGGATTGTTCTAGTGTTGGTCTTTATTGCGTGAGAATAACATGTCAACAACGTTCACTTCAAGTTACGGTAGTAGGCATTTTTCAGCATGTGACCAGGGCTCCCACTGCGTTTTTAGTCGACCTGGGTGTCTAGGTTTAATTTTGAAAAATCGCACTAAATCTCGATTTTGTGAAGTGATAAATTCATCAGCAACTTCAATGTAGTAAATCGTATAAAGATAACTTTATATTACAGTGTTTGCATGCGCACATCAGGTGAGAAAATACGCATATCGGATGAAGGAGAACGTGTTCAATCAGTTTCATTTCCCCATATAAGATCATTGTCGGGGTTATACATATAATGTTATTGACTCTAATGCAAANTGAAGAAACTGGTGAAACAAGGGTTAGGACTGATTGTTTAAATTTCGATGTTTCCCTATGAATTCAAATTAAAAAACAAATTTCAATTAGAGGAAGCAAGCATTGGGATTATATTTTTTGCGGGATTGTAGATCCCGCTGCAGTGCAAGATTGCACAAAATTTCCTAGTTTAATAACAGATGTAGCCCTACAATTAGTGAAAGATATCATCAACGAAGTATGTTACCAGCGTTATGAAAAACCTCTTGAGCAACAAAAAGGTCGTCTAGAGGTTAGTTTTTGCGCTGCAAAAGAAAATTTGGAAGAGGAACTACAGGGTGTCTATAAAGTCTGGGTAAATGGTAAAAAACACAAATTCTGGGACTATCCTTCTCGTCCACTTAGCAGTACCAACTGAATTCGTTTTTCTTTGAACAGAGCCATCATCATTAAAATCAGGGGTGGGGAACCTGCGGCCCGCGTGAACATTTGATATGGCCCGCATCAAAATTCTCGTTACCCAATTTAGAATAAAAAATCGCGTCAAAACGAAGCACCGTGATGTGTAGGTACTTGAGGTAGCTTATTATAAGAAGCCTCTATCCTTCGCCTTAAGATAAATGTAGAATTTTTGGATAAAATTAAGTTACTTGCGTCCCGCTACCGACAAACCACAATTTATGCGGCCCGGGATAGTAAATAAGCTCCCCACCCCTGATTTAAAGTAACCTAAACAAATAAAATAGATAGTGAAAACCTCTATGTACCCAGGCTTTGTGGACACCCTGTATTATTAAATCAGTATTAAATGAACGAAAGACCTCCGGTTCGAACATGGGGGCGCCAAACTTGCTTCTTGCCCCGGGCGCCATCTAACCTCGTCACGGCCCTGGCCTGATGCGATAGTGATAGATCATAGCTTGAGAGTTGAATTAGTCAAAGCAGGGCCAGAGNNGTATCAAAACAAAGGTCCTTTTGGTAGCGCCACCAGTTGGCGTTAGCACGAAGCAATTGCCAATAAGCCTTCTAAAGAAATAGCTCTACAAAACACTTCAGAATGGGGATATAATTTTGAGATCTTGGTTATTATACTCAAAATTGGAGCGTGGGGTGTATTGTTTTTGCTGTGAGTTGTTTCGATTGGGTAATGATTATTCTTTGTTTGTTGCAAACACTTCGGTAACATTTTTGAATTTGTTTGCTTGGAACTGGCGTGGCCTATTGCATTTCTTGTCTATTGACAAAAGCGCGAAAATATTTTTTTTGCAAAACGATTAGGACTACAGTTGTTGTGGTCAAGTATACTGGTCAATTGTCTCATTGTAGATTAATTTGTTGGTGATTTTCTTCCTAGACACGCTTGCTATTTGCATTTCCTCTTGGTTAATTTTTTTTTTGTTTGCGCTTCGGTTTTCTGTCATTCATTTTGAAAATTTTTGTTTGGCTGTTAATCGTCTTGGGAGTTGGGGAAATGGTGACTTCGGTCACACCAACACCCCCCACTACAAATCTTGTGTTTGTTCGAAAATACTAATTTTTGTGTAAATGTTGCAAAATCGTTGTTTTTTACGTTCATGTTTCTTAATTTTTGTTGCCGTATAATCTTTTTTTAGTTTGGAAACAGTCCAATGGTTTTCTGTTTATAATAGTTGTTGCTTGTTCGAATACTCCTGCTGATATCATTATGTTGTAGTTATTACCAGCTGCAGCTGGTAAAGACATTGTGATGAAAAGTCATTTTTAAAACATGATGTTCCACAACACAGAAAAGACAGAAACGTGTCACGGAAATGTACTACAAGCGGGGACGGATTTACGCATAGGCCAAATAGGCCGTGGCCCCGCGCAACTCTTCCTATGACGACTCAATATTAGCTAAAAATTTGGGAAACTGCGCAGAGGCATAACTTCACAATATACCTTGAAACGAGTGGAAATGCAAATGTCTACTCTAGACTCTTATCAGTACAGTAACAACACGACAATGTTGTGCGTCTGGGCGTGAGAGAGATGCAGGCCTTCTGCATTAAACTGGTTACAAAAAAGAATGAAAAAGAAAAGTAGGGTACTTAATTGATGTTCAATTTTCCACTAACAAAAAGCTCGCAACAACACAAGACCGCCAGACACTGCAAAACTCCGATGAAAGCAATATTGTCAGTATTGGATCCTACGTTTGGTTGTTTTCACAAAATTTCGCGCAAACAGAGATTGCTTGTTGAAACTCTGTATGTTAGTTAAATAAGCTAGAACAGTTTCTCGTGAGTTTTGCAGGGAGAAACGTGTCTATATTGCGCTTACTTCATATGGTTAGCTGAGGGTGTTGCGACAATACTTTGCTGCTGTGCAAAACTTGTCTT
>JGI24159J19872_10013205_pt1 | contig 10747 bp, 5 predicted proteins | sample Ectturendosymbi4_FD_19872 | JGI IMG/M metagenome (IMG submission 19872)
CCCCAGGCAAAAAAATGTTTTTCGAGTGCAATCTACTAGACTGGCCGATCTGTTTGAGCCGTTGAACAGCTCTCTAGCGCAATCGGCGGAGGAGCTAAAGCGTTGGTAAAGCAACTGAAAACTGCTGTTTTTTAGGCCGAAATCGAAGTACGAATATATCGTAGGCCAGCAGCCAACGAATTAAAAGAAAGACGATCTTTTCAATGAAGGTTTCAAGTTTTGCAACTTTTCACCTAATCTTTGCAAACAATCATCCAAAGTCGAGACCAGATTTTGAATGAGTGTGTTCACAAAAAACGTTTCGTTTTAAATGCTGAGTCATACAATGAATAATGAATAATAAATACTTCGACTTCAGCATAATTTTTTGCTGAATCACATGGTTATAAACTCCTCATCGTCCTGTTTGTGGGATATTTCATTATGATTCAGTTCTGTTTTATTTCACTGAGACATTTGTGTCATTTTTTTGCTGGGACATTTTGGTCATTTGTCTCAGTTTGGGTTTACGTTTTTGGTCATTTTACAGTCATGGACTGAATTTTTAAATGACTGAAAAAAATTAAGTCAATTCGATCATAATTTCTTACAAGGCTCACAGCTTGTGAATACTGCTACGATTCATTTTGATACTATTATGCGAAAAATTACTGAAATGTCTCTGCAAAAAAGGAATCCCAGCTCAGTTGTATGAAAACTCACCGTAACAGTGTTCATTAGCATATATTTTCAGACATATTTCTTCAATCATAGACTGAAAAAAAAACAGATTCAGGTAATTTTTAAAATTTGGAACCACACAGTTGGGCTTTTCCTTTACACATATGACTGTGGCAGGGAATATTTTGCCATCAGAATTAGGACGAAAAGTGTATTGACCTTGTCACATAATGTAACAACCTAAGCTCTAAACATAATCCCTAAAGCTCATCCCTAAATGTAAACCCTGAAAAGTTTTATGAAAGGATGTTAAAAGCGCTCCCATCAAAAGTGTCACCTCTGCTAGGAAACTGTAAGCAGCAATGGTGAGAGCTGAAGTGACAACCACTCGCACAGCAGGTGTAGACACTCCCTCATCTTGGTTCACCATGGTGATAATGTTATGAAATCAGCATTATATCTGGACGAAAGTAGACACAGTTTAAACAGGTTTGTATGACACTGTTCGAATGATAAAATATATCCAGCAGAGCTTTTGCCGCTCTCAGCAAAATAAATACTCTGTTTATACCTACAAACAGTAAATACAAAATGCACATAAGATCGTTGCTGTATGGCAGACGTTTGCTGAATGTTTGACAAGCTACGTATCTTCAACACCACATGTAGGAACGAAGTTTTTGTGATGTAATGAATGCAATGTGACCAGTAATACCCTGGAAATATTTCCTTGAGTGTTTTAATGATGCGACCAATACCACTATCTAAATCAGTAATTGCACTAGGCTACTAGCCAAGTTTGATTGGGTCTTAACACTTGACAGCTGGTCTACGAATAATTTAGCTCATAAATCGTTATTTTTAAGTTTTTCAAAAAAAGGTAAGTCATAGGATACATTAGATTTTTGATAATGAAGCAGAATACAAAATTTAAATTTTGGAAATATCGGCATTGGCTATTGGTCCATAATTGGCCGATATATCGGTATCGACCCCAAAAAGGCCATGTCGGTAGATCTCTTAATTTCAAGTGCATATTTAGAAAACCCACCCTTGAAAATATGAAGATGGACACTAATTTCATTATAATTGGACCAACAGATCTGGAGTTATACTTGTTTTTATGTTGCTCATCAATGTGAATGCCATCTTAATGGTAATAATACAAAAACAGTGATAAACCAAAAACCTCTTCATCAATTTTTGCAAAATTGGTTTCAATTTTCCTGTAATTTCAATGGCAAAACATACAAAAATGTAACGAAAAGAACATGTGGTACCATAGTCTGAACCATAATGAAATGACCCTTGTATCTATTAGCAGTCATTGACAGCGAACAAAATATGGTGCATGAGTATTGTCAATGTGCAAACCTGCTAATCAGAGTTTTTCTACGTACTTACTATAGCTATCATCATTGTGACATCACAGTGCTTGCACATGATATTCTTGGCTGGAAATGTGCTAGTAAGCTAGCGGTTGTGATGGCCCTGGTTTGTGACCTTTTTTAAAAAATTTGGTTCTCAAATTTGGTAAGTGATTTGTTTAAGGTTGGTCACTGAAAGTATGTATTTCTTTTTGTACATAATATTTGGGTCGTCACTATAAAAGGTTGAGGAGCACTAACTTAGGGTAATGTTTAGTGTAAAGTTTGCCTTCTGTTCCTGGCAAACTGATTAATATGTGATTACGTTTGCAGCTTGAGAAGAAAGCAAAACACCCCAGCTTCCGCTAGTCTTTAAACTGATTTAATAAGTGTTTAAGTTGACTGCAACCATGCCTGGTTATGGACGTGATGGTGGAAGAGGTTTTAGAGGTGGTCGAGGGAGCTTTCGAAGCGACAGTGGAAGTTATGGACGGTCAAACGATCGATGGGGAAGTGGGTTTGGTGGTGGAAATCGGTATGGGTCAGATGGACGAAATGGCAGTAGCCGTTATGGGTCTGATAACCGCTCTAAATATGATGCTCCAGGTGAAAATCTGAAAAAGCCCAAATGGGAGAATGAAAAACTTACCCCTTTCCAGAGAAATTTTTATCAAGAAAATCCTTCAGTGGCCAATCGTTCTCCCCAAGAAATTCAACAATATTATCAAGCCAAAGGTGTGACCGTGCAAGGAACAAACTGCAAAAAACCTTGCATTAACTTTTATGAACCTGGTTTTCCAGACTATATTTTAAACCAGTTACTAAGCAGTGGATTCAAAGAGCCTACTACAATCCAAGCTGTTGGTTGGCCTCATGCTTTAAGTGGTCAAGACCTTGTTGGAATTGCCCAAACTGGCTCAGGCAAAACTCTTGCTTTCATGCTTCCTGCTCTAATTCACATCAATGCTCAACCTTATTTGGAAAGAGGAGATGGACCTATTGCTCTTGTTTTATGTCCAACACGTGAGCTTGCACAGCAGGTGCAGCAAGTTGCAAGTGAATATGGGGCTTTGTGTCATGTGCGTAACACCTGTGTTTATGGTGGTGCATCTAAAGGACCTCAGCTGCGAGATATTGAAAGAGGTTGTGAAATTGTCATTGCAACACCTGGAAGATTAATTGATTTTTTGGAATCACGCAAATTCAACTTAAAGCGATGTACTTACCTTGTCCTTGATGAAGCAGACCGAATGTTGGACATGGGTTTTGAACCACAGATTAGGAAGATTATCAATCAGATACGTCCTGACAGACAAACGTTAATGTGGAGTGCTACCTGGCCAAAAGAAGTTCGCAAATTGGCTGAAGATTTTTTAAATGACAATGTGCATGTGCAAGTGGGTTCATTGTCTATATCTGCCAATCATAACATCCTTCAAATCATTGATGTGTGCACAGAAGATGAGAAAAGTGAAAAATTGATGAGACTAATGGAGGAAATAATGGGTGAGGATGCCAACAAAACCATCATCTTCACTGAAACTAAACGAAAATGCGACCAACTCACCCGGAATATGCGCCGTGATGGGTGGCCTGCAATGTGTATTCATGGTGACAAATCACAACCTGAGCGTGACTGGGTGTTGAATGAATTCAGAACTGGTAAATCCCCCATTCTTGTTGCTACAGATGTAGCGTCTCGTGGTTTAGATGTCAGTGATGTTAAATTTGTCATAAATTACGATTTCCCAAATCAAGTTGAGGATTATGTTCATCGCATTGGGCGTACAGCTCGTGCTGAACAAACTGGAACGGCTTACACATTTTTTACTGATGGCAATGCCAAGCAGGCTAAAGACCTTGTTGATATTTTGAGGGAGGCCAAGCAACACATAAACCCCAGACTGCTGGAGATGTCACAGATCAGAAGCTTTGGCAAAAAAGGTTTTGGCAAAGTTTATGGTGGTGGTTACAGAAGTGGTGGTTATGGAGGCCGTGGCGGGTCATTTAAGAGCAATGGCTATGGTGGTGGCTACAACCAGAATGGGTATGGGCAATCTGGTTCGTATGGTGCATCTGGTGGCCAGTACATGTCTGGCGGTGCATCCAGAATGTAAAAGTTGAGCGTTTGATGTACATACAGAACTGCTCATACGTTGTTATGCCTGTCGTGTCGGCCATTAAAACACCTAACCACTGATGGGTCGTTTCATGCTTTGTACTTTGATTAGGTCAATTTTAGCGTAAAGATTGCAACAACACTGTTGGGATTGCTGGGCAATTCGTATATAACACTTTCCTAGGTGATGTTCGTGATTTTTTTCTGTTGTATTTATTTGTTGTAGACCACATGCGTCCAGCAACAACTTAAAACCTGTAATATCAAACTTTTCGTGGCGCAATTTCACTTCTGATGCTGTAAAATGCAATGCTTTTTCCGTATTCACAAGTACAATGTTATCTGAGTCTTACTGTGGATCTGCTTAATGATATTACCGGACGCCCCAGCGATGTGTATTTCTACGGATTTGGCAAGGTAGGCAGCCGTTGGAAAAGTGATGCACGCATCAATTTAAATCCTTGCTGGGGGTGAACACACACGCTATCATATTTAAACGCTATCATTTGAATTGTCAATAATGTATAACGGTTTTCAGTCGTTTGGAAAGATAATAAAAGCTTTACCTTGCAGGGATTATTAAATAAGTAGCCGGTGAAATTATGTGGAGTCAGCGTAATTTTAACATCTTGATAGCGTTTTATGTACTGACCTATCAAATCTGCTGAGGTAATGCCGCCTCCTTGTCACTGTGTCTGACTACATCTAATAGAACAATTGAAAACCTACTCTCCCTGACAGCAAGTTGGTACTGAGTTCCATGGAAATCATCTGTCGCGTTACTAGTAATGTGGTAGTTAACGTTTGTTACACACGGGTAGTCCAACGAAAAAGGTGGGCATTCAATAGAACTAGCATGATGCATGATAATAAACCATTCCTGAAGAACAGTTTGTTATGTAATATCCGATTTTCTGTTACTTGTCTGCCGCATTTGGCGTTTACGCATTCTTAAANAAACCGACAATATTCCGATTTCTCGCCGAAACTCAAGTGCTTGCTAGTTTCATTTACGCTATTGCCAGTACACCTTGCTTTCGNAAGCATGTCGCTGTGTCCGTGTTCTGAAGGCCCCTCAACAGCGGCACGGAAACGATGACTTCGGCGTGGTGTAGAGCTAAAATGTAGCGGCCACGAAAATTAGCCCAAAAGCTATCTCAAATGGGAATTGAAATGCGAATTGGTGACAATTACCCGTGATGAATTATCATTAGTGCAAATACGACCAAGCTCACAAACTGTCGCGCGCTGGTAAATAGGAAAAGTGAGGTCGGTAAGTGCAGTGGTGTGGAAATAGCTCCCAACTATGCAATGCTCAAACCTGGAGAATTGCTTTTACTGCAGGCGTTTTGTGTAGAAAGCTAGCTGCATCAATGGAAAAATATGACTTGGTTTTTGTGCGTCAGGGTGTGCTGACGAAAGAAGCGGCATTTCGTCACATGAACTAGCAAAGTAAAGTGTGATGCAAATTACTGTGCGTTGATCTGTATGACCCTAGTAAAATGACAACTTGGCTAGAACCGTTAAAATNAATTTAGTATTTGAGTGGAATTAACCCATCATACGCAGTGAAGANTGTGTTCAGGTGGCTGAAATTTAGTTAAATGGATTTCTGTGTTGCACTTGCATAATCTACGCAGTGTTTCATTAACCCATTGTTNTTCAACCTTTTTGCTGCAGCGCAACATTCCGCAAATGTTTGCGTTGCTCNTGGAACCCTACGCATTGATCGAAGTGATCCTNCTTTCCGTAATAAACCTGTGAAACAGTGGTATTGCTACAACCGCATAAAACTGGTTGNGAATTTCGATCTGTTTCGGCGGGATTGCGGAAGAAGTCGGTCTCCGAACGACCGAGTGAAGCAGTGAGTTTTAAGAACTGTATCCTTCATCAGACGGGAACAGCGTATCCATGAAACCTTAGCACCCCGTCAGTGAATAGGAGCAAACGTGAGCGATGCGGGAGAACNANAGTTACTCTTGGTGTTGCCAACAGTAGCGTAGCAGCTTGGCTTGCCACCCCTGGATTTCGGCGATTCTGCCGCACGGCATCCTCGGAATGTGNCTTAACTACGCTGGTCAGCTTCGCTGAAAATATATTTTTATGAACGTTGATCGCAGTTCAAAAANTCAAATGCGTGTTAGGTATGCTGATGAGAGAAGAATGTCATTGCAATAAGTACATTTCAACCGGTTTAGGCCAATCTTTTTGCAAAGCGCGACATCGTAACGAATGAATACTATCGCATTTGTTGCAATAGGAGTGAAAAGATGTTAGCTATATGTCTTCCAGCCACATGTGACGAAGTTTAAATGTATGCAGGTAATTTTTTAACCACTGACATTTAAAAAATCAACACAGGCGAGCCTTGCTTAGAACAAAATCCGAAATGATGTCAAAATGCAGTTTCCCGACAAAACCATTTTCAACCGATAAAATAGATAAAGCAGACAATCTAACCTCCCGATATTATCAACCTAGCCATTGGAAAGCTTGTCGCACAGCTTGCAATAGAAACTGGCCAGTGAGATATAGTTTAAGGCACAAGCATAAATACGGGGCAGAGTCACGTGATCCACGTTCTGTTGGCCACTGCAACACGCCAATGCTGTGACATCGCTTTGAAATAGGAAACACTTTGTACAAGTCGCATAATTAAACCTTTCGATCTCTACTGGTAGTTCAGATAAGTCAACTTCACCCGCGTAGATGGTCTTAAATTTAGTCATATCAACCTCATTGTGTTATCGCTTTGCAACAACGCATGAGGATTCAAAAAATTAACTGCTTCACTAAGAAATCGGTCCACAGCATGTAACATGTATCGTTTACTTCAAGAACAGATAAACCAACGTCTTGACTTTGTTCGCCTGGCATTCGTTTCGTCCCTGATACGTCGCTCCTCAATTGGAATTTCTAGCTTTTCACAAATCTTGAGAGCGGTTTCAACTGACGGCGTAACAAGCGCATCACGTTCGTCACTCAAGAAGGCTACAAATGCTTTCATCTTCTGGGCCCAGTTCTCCAATGACAAACCTTTTTGCTGCTAATTATGAGGCTCTTGAAACCTTCCAAAAGTGTAAAAAGGACAGCAAAGAAACACGTTGAATCGCGTCTGAAACGTCACGTGTATCAACATTTTCATTTTGATCACAAAGTTCTTCTAATGCACTCACTGTTCCGTCAATGCCTAAGTGTAGAGCTTTCACAGATTCGTGATGTGCACTCCATCGTGTGTCGACCACGATAGGTACGTGCTAAGCAGGAAGTTACATATGTAAAGACCGAAGAAAAGAAATAAGAAAAATTTATCAGATTTCGGAAGATCCCACCACTGCATGAACGCCCGCAAGATTGAGCGAGTGATTCCCACAAGGAACAAATACTGCTTTTGAATTTATCTCCTTTGTTCTGCGCTGTACTCCAGAATGGATTCCTGACATNGTGGATGCATTGTCNTAAGACCTCTGTATATCTTTACGTCCAAGTCATTTTATANCATGGTTTATTGGTTCTGGCCAACTAGCAACATCATTCGGTAAAATATAGTTATATCATCGTTTCCAGCTTCAGCTGCATATGCTTTACTTATNNTATATTGCTCTGAATATCTGCTTCTTCATTATTTCTGATGTGGCCAGGGGTTGTTTCTTCTTCAACTTCCGGTACTGATTCACTGGTGTTAGCAGTGCTAACCTCGTGCATCTTGTTTGGTGAAATGGTGTCCGAACTCCGAAGAGATGTTTACGAACTTCAATATTGTCTCCCTCATTCTTTTTCAATTCCTCTTTCCTAGCTTTTCTCTTTTTTCTGAAAGAACATCCACTTTCTTTCGCCCGCTTCATTTGCAGATTGAAATGCTTCACAAATAGCTAACTGAACGTTGTTTCAACCATGGCTTACTAAAGATATCTTCAGTAGGCCGTGGTTTCAACTGCAAACCAAAAGCTGAATCTGTTTCGTGCACTCTGCTCGCAAATACCAAACAATNTCCCAGAACAGAATATCAANTGATGTCGGTATATCATAGAGCTCCTTTATGACGTATGCGATTGAGACATAATCATATGTAACAATGATAGTCTCACATAACAACCAAATTATTATTTCGGGTCAAGCAGCGGGTGAATTTAAGCGTGTACAAACCTGGCTAAAGTGCAGTGGTTGTGTGTTTAGGTGGATGCCTTGAACAGAATTACGAAGAAAAACAATTTGAATTTGGGAAACAAAGAAACGGCGTAAAACTTTATACTCAGAATATTTTTGAAAGTGCAGAATATTTTCTACAATATACTGTCTCAGGCCAACTTTTGCCGCCCCCTCTGATTTTGCCGCCCCTGGATAAATCCAGAATGTCCAAATGGCTGCTACGCCACTGGTTGCCGAACGTTCTCTTAATATCCAGCAGCTATACTGTACAAAGTCTAAATTCGTTTGATCAGCAGACGTATCGAAAGAAACGTCCGCGTTGTCTATGTGATTTATCCTTAGTTTTGCGTTATTAATTGGCAGTTCCCCGTGCCAATTTTTGATATATTTCTATGGCTGGTTTAGCGCTTGAACGATCCACTTATGTAGGGTAATGTCACCTTTGTTGTATCCCCATCAACCTACATCTGATATAGCGCGTGTTTTGGCCATGCAATGGACAGAGCACAGAGATGCACAACACCGGCCCGCGGGTCAAATGTGGCCCATCTGAGGTTTGAAAGTGGCACATAAGCGATATGCTGGATGCAGTTGTGCTTTTCAAAGTGAAAGTCTTTCAGCAGCGATTGTCAACTTGCAATATGATGCCGTTAGAAGCATGTGTTCATTTAATAATCACACTTAGACAGACTTGGTACCTGACTGAAAAACATGCAAAAATGAGTGAAGACCTTCGTGGAAATGTTTCAAAACTCTTGGAAGATCATAACGGCTGGGAGATGCACATGAATTCGTTTAAAAATCCATTCAGTGTGAATGTAAAAAATGTTAGTGGCGCTGGTGCTCCTAGAACTTCTCGACTTGCAGTCGAACGAAGCTTTGCACGACCCTTTCCAAAGAAATTCATTCACTGATTTTTACTCCCGACCGGAACAAATTTACAGTGTTGTTGAATAATGCAAGAATCTGTATCTGGATTTGTCAATTTGCAAGCACGTCCTGTTGTGAACAAACCTACTCAATCATGAAAATAAACAGATCTAGACTGCGAACTCGATTAACAGATGGACATTTAGATGCAGTAATGCATATCAGTGGCCTACGCAGAAAATTTTTATGGGAGGAATTTCATATAGTGGCATATGGTAGTCATTTGTATTTGGTGTGCGCTCTTTGTGACGTCACAATTTCACGTCATATTCATGTTTGCAAACCAACGTTTTGGCGAAGTTCGTTGAAATAATATGCATATTCGTCTACATGCACTCCCCTTAATTTATAACTATCAGCGCTAGAAGTTAGGATGTCGGAGGAAAATACACTCAAGGCTACGACACGGCAGTTCATAACTGCAAAAATATCAGGCTGCGCGTGGGAGTAATACACACTCATCACTGCGTCAGAGCAATTTACATCTGCAAAATGAGGCTGCGCAAACGTCTTTTCGAATATGAGCAGTGGAGCACAAAGTGTGCGNCTGGNCTGTTTGACGCACACCCCGGTGTCAAGCGAAATTTCTGACTTCACGCCATGTGCGCATGCACAGAGAGATATTCTACATATCAACTTGCTACGCTGAAAAAAACTGATGATCATTAGGGTTTGGTGTTAAGGTAAGTGTGCCGGTTGGGGCAGGGGTGGGCAAACATGTTCTACGGAGAGCCACATTGCAGATTTTATTGCTACCGAGGGCCGCATGCTCGTATTACATATATTACATCTATAACCGCTTTGAAAACTTTAAAAAGTTTTACATTAGCTACCACAAAATGAAGGTAACAATAGTCACTTCCGGTTGAGTAAAAATGCGGTTTCGAATGAAACGTGTGGTAAAAAACTTGATAATTCCAATCTAATCGATAAAATTACTTTAACATGGACTCCAAATATGTACTATCTGCGTACGTGTGACTGCCCTGTGGGCCGCACAAAATGCCTTCGCGGGCCGTAGTTTGCCCACCTCTGAGTTAGGGTTTGGGTTAGAAAAAGTCCAAAATTTTTCACTTCCTATAGTTATTCCCACACTGTAGCTTGTGGGTATCTTACATCTAACCAAAGTGTTTTAATTTACACGACACACATCAAAGAAGTAGTCGCCAAACTTTATTCCTGTGCTCTGAGAAGTAAAAGAACTGACAAACAATAATAGGTTAGAAATTTCGCAGAGGTCAGAAATTTCGCTTGACACCGGCTTGCAAGACCGAATCTTGCTGAACTACTCAAGAATTGAGAAGGCGCATAAATTACGCAAATAAACTTTCGATGTTTTGTTATGTATAGAATTCCAGCAAATTTGTATTAGTTTTCCTTTTTCCCCGCTGAAACATTATCAAATGCCTGAATGATGTAGAAGAGCAAAAACAACCTCTACTACATATAAATCAAACTTGAAAGACAAGATTGAGATCAAGAGTGGAAAAACTACCATGCAACTGTTGGGCTGAACAGCTAC
>JGI24159J19872_10013207_pt1 | contig 10745 bp, 8 predicted proteins | sample Ectturendosymbi4_FD_19872 | JGI IMG/M metagenome (IMG submission 19872)
TTTCCTTTAACTGTCGCATTTCGTTTATTCCTGATGATGGCTTACGCATAAGCCGAAACGTCGAATAAAACAATGTTTTCGATTATTGTGGCTGTTTCATTTGTCATAAAAGATCCACTTTGTTTTGTCAAATACTGAACTTCAAAACTCACCGAAAGCCTCAAAACATAAAGTACTTTTCACTGCTTTGTTTATCCGATGAACTTGTACAGCACCTTGTGGTTATTTCGATGCATCTGCAGACCGCAGTCCTGGAGCTACTGATTTTTGTAGCTCAAGGGAAAATTGTCTATCTACATCGCTCACAGGTCACGTTGCCATCACGGTACAAATATTACAGGTGAAGCAAGTGTAATTTTCCGGTCTACACAGCGTAAATTTGCTTTATGGGGCATTAATAGCAGAATCTGGTGCAAACATCATTATATGCAGCAGTTTACCAAGCTGTAAAGCGCTTGAGACTTAGAACATCGTTTTGGTTTTCATGCATTCATTCTCTTTACCGTATTTTGGTGAAGAAAATTGGCGGCAAACTGAAGCCTGAAATGGCGGGGCAAGGGTTTAATGCTCTAATTTAATGTTCTCGGATTGCGATTCCACGTCACTCTTGAATCAACTACCTAAAATTATAATCACAGTTAGGCACTGTGCCAATGAATGTGCTCAGCCTCAGTCCGATCCGGGCCATTTTGAAGTAACTGAGTTGGCTGCAGTCGCATTTGTGGGAAATTCTAGCAAGAGCATGAAAAGTAAGAACGCTCATATTCACGAGTTTAACTAAAGGCATGCGCTATTTTAAATCGGTCTTTATTCCGATCCTCATCTCTGGTTTTGAACAATGAGTAATGCCTGAAAGAGTAGTATCTCAAGTACAAGTGGCAGGGATAGGATTTTTGTGAAGTGGCCACGGCGTCACACTTCGCGACAAAGTACGCAGCTGCGTGATATTCATAAAACATGAATGTAGAGCCGCTTTTCAGAATTGAGAGATCCCAGATACGATGGTTCGGCCATGTGAACACAATGCCCCAGAAAAGGTCGGGGAGACAAGGCCTGGTGGCTACACCCCGTAAGAAAGGGGCCGAGTCTACCAAGGACATTAACTTGGCGTGTTTACATATTCAACCTGTCTTCGCCCGGCTTGGTGTGGAGCCAACAGAACTATCATATATTGATGAAAACCGTTGGGTACTTAGAGACCTCATAGAGGTTAACTGTTGCACTACATCGCAACCATTCCCAGAGGAAGATCTAATGTGCTGTACAACAAGGCCCGCGTAAACATTTAACATGGACGGCATCAGAATTTTGATTGCCCAAGATAGAACATAAGATCGCGTCACAACGAAATTCCATGACAAGCAGACGCCCAGACCTAAGTCGAGAAGCATCTCCCGCTCCTTCTCATAGCTTTTCTTCTTATTTTCCATAGAAAGACAATGCTGCCATTTTAAGATAAAACTAATCATTTTCGCGACCCACGATCGATATTCCACAATATATGTGTCCTGTGGTAGTAAATATGTTGTCTAAACCTGGACTGTAAACGAATTAATTAATGACTTTCACGATGAGTTATTGCAAAAGTGAAAAATTTTTATGACAAAAGCAAAAAATTTCCGGGATCGCAAAAACAAAAATTTCTTGATTTGGTGCTGCAGTCATCAATTACTTTCTCTTTCACCAATTTCGTCTTACTTTAAAAACGTAAGGGTTTCTGAAAAGACGGTTTGAGCTTACAAAATGCTAAATACCAGCTGTTTTTCATATTATTTAAAGCTAAACAGAGGTTTTTCAGGTGTTAACACAGTGGTTTCCAACCTAATCCCCCTTCCTATTCCCAAACACATGTCGTGCAAATCTCATTAGCACCCCAACGAAATACAGTAGATATCGCTTTACAAACACACCCTGGTCCCTGCCGATTTCAAATTTAAAGAAGAGGTAATTTTATCCACCAGCGCATCTCCACCAGCTGTAAAATAACGAATTTGGATGGCGAAAATGCCATCCATCAGTTACTCAACATAGAAGAAAACAACATACGACCTGGTTTGCCAAAATGGAAACGTCGTTCTAAGATTATTATCCGTTTGTTTTTCACAACATTGGCAATATCTATGCCTTCAAAGGCTGTTCTCTCAAGTCTGTGTCGAATGGAACACACGCCTCGGCTGTACCGTCTGAACTGTTGACCCAAGACCGTGGAAGACCGAGGTATCAATTGTTGGCGTTGGAGAACAATTCGTTCCATCAGAATGAGCCTTTTTACGTTTGCAAATAAAATGGACAGTAGATAGTTTAAAACGCATTTATAAGGCGGAGTCTGGATTATTGACTGCGGGTTTTATGGGCTTTTACAATGTAGCTTGAAACGAAAAACTCTGTTACAAGTCAAATAGCATCTAATAAAACGTGGTTTTATTTAACAGGCTTTTACTGTAAACGCATGCAACGTACCGAAAGGCATACCAGAACTCATTCAAATTTCAAAGACGGCAAATACGTCTCTGTACTTGCACAACGGAGCTAAAGCACGTGATCTCGCGTATTTGTTTAACGTGGAGAGGAATATCAAACAATTCCATGAAAGCCGCGCGGAATTTTTGTAATTTCATTACTTAAAAGTTAGAGAATGACACGTTGGGTTAATGATTGAAAGCTGGTCGATAAACGTGAAGCGAGATATATGAAACGCTTCTGCGGACATGTCCTTTATTTTGGAATTTTTACGGCTTCGTTTGATGTTCTGCAGTGAATTGACTGTGGCAAAATAATTGGAGATATTGCATGCTGGATTTTTAACAATAATTGGTATTTTTACGTGAGATTTTGCAGTTAGACGTGAGATTTCACATTCTATGGGAATAAGACAGGGGAATAGTCTAGTTAATAGCTTTAATTAATATTGTAAACAATACATGTGGAACTTGGTGCTGATTTTGCTGCTCCGCTGACATTGGACCTTCTACCACAGAGGTTCCCAACCTGGAGTACATGTACCCCTTGGGGTACATTTGCCTGTCCGAATGGGTACATTTGAGGTTAGCAACAGAAGCGAAATATATATTTACATACCTTTTATTTCCAAATATTTATACATTTATACATGTAACAGTTAATATTATTCTAAAAAGCCGTTATATGCCTATTGTTAAATATATCTGTGAATAATCGTGATAAAATACTTTGCCGTAAGAAATTTTAGGGGTACACGTTCATCTGTCGAAATGCTGAAGGGGTACATGCTAGTCTTTCAGAATGCTGAAAGGGTACATGGTCAGAGAAAGGTTGGTAAGCCCTGTTCTATCACATAATGAAAAAACAACCAACCAACGAGATTACTGCAAACAAACATCAACTTCAAATGAAGAAATCTTTAACCAGCCATCAAAAACATGCATGAGAAATTGAACAAACTAATTGATCTCCCACAAAAAACGGAAGACAACCAAGATACATGAACATGAAAACAAGTTGAGTCTGCTTGAAAAAGAAAAAGTACAGCTGGGCAATGAGCTGCTTCAAAAAATAAACCGAACTGTTTTTCAACTTGACAGACAAGAGCAATGCATAAGACGAGAAAATACTCTCACTTATAGTGTTAGAAGTTGATAAAGACGACGGGTAAAAGATCTTGGTTTCACCAGCAGATGAGCTCGAAATTAATCTCCAGCCAAATGTTGCACAGAGGATACATCGGCCAGGACAAATAAGTAGAAACAAGAACAATCCACGCCCAATCAATGCAAGGTTTGTGTCATACAAAACAAGAAACCAATTTCTTACAAACAAACGAAATCTCCAAAATATCGAAGAAAGACAGCACGGCTTTGTCTGTGAGGATCTTGCTCTTCCAAGATACAAACTACTGAAGTACATGCAAATATTCTGCTCTGATACACTTACTTTTTGCTACACCCGAAGTGGCAATGCAGCAGAAACGCTAAGCTAAGATCAAGACAACTGAAAAATGGGTTACCATCCCTTCACCTGATGCTTCAGATTCAGAAACGGAAACGATGTTGATAAGATGGGCTGCGCAAAAGTACTCTGCATCTAACTCTGCGGATACGATATTTGCTTCGGTGACCTTTGAACCCTAGCATTCAGGACAAGCGACTTGACATGAAACTACCTGAAGCTAAATACATACGTAAGTGTGATTACTTTACCTGTTGAGATGCTTTTCCTGCTATCCGCATAAGGCTGCCAGTGCAACAATGCAAAAACAGCTGAATAGAACACCCTCGGGAATAGCAAAACCTGCTCTAATATACGGTTGCTCTTTTATCCGATGAGAACCTTTTGCAATAAAAATTGGGTGTCATTCACAGTAGGTGTTAACCGATACACATCATTATCAGGGGTACTCTATTTTATTCTCGTTGTGAACACTGTACACAGTATTGCAAAAAGAAAAGCTGCTGTATTTTTGTAATATTTTTTTCATAATGCATTGCACAGTAGCTGCTGTGGTGGACATTGCTCACTCTTGCCCCTCTTCAGCACAAAAGAAATGGTCGATTTTTGATTGTGTTTCTTCATTTTTACGCTAACTGCGCGCAAGCCATGGTGCTGCTACACGTCTGACTGCTCTAATAAGCGAAGAATGTATAAAAAGAAAAACATAGGATCGTTTTTTTTTCAGCCGAAACTCCTCGAATAAGCGGTTTCCTCTGTAAACCGATGCTCTGTTAAGCGGTTTCCACTGTATTGGTTTTAATAACATAAAATAAGTTTTTTCAGAATACAAGTATGACCTTGTTCATTGTTGGCAGCTGCAAAAGTCATGTTTGAAAACCTGAAAAAAAGACACTATACCGAAAATGAAATTCACTTTCATCGAAAAACATACTTATTAACATTTTTCATAGCGGTTTACATTTTTAATAGGACGTCTGTGCTGACAGGTAGCATAGATAGTGGTGAGCACTAGAATAACGACAACGGCTGGGAACTTTCAAACAACAGTGGCATCGGCACGCATCACACACCGAGAGTGATTTGGCACATGGAGTATCTTGGCAAGCTTTGACTGCGCGCAGATCACGTGATTAACGGTGATCACGTGATTAACATGATCCAAATCATGTTTTCCACTGTTCGAACTATGGTTCGCAACTTGGTGAGTCTTCATCACTTAGGTAATTTTGTCTGATTTATGGAAATGAGGAACAATGTGACAACTTTATCATTAACATTTACTTTTATTGTTTCTACAACTGCGTAAATAGTAGCTGGAGACTTGATGTTTATCACTAATTTTAAAAGTATTAACATTTTTGTATTGCATAATGTTTTCACTCCCACACATAACTGAGTAGTACTTGCGCATGCATGGCAGAAACAAGGAACACACACATTTAAAGAAAATTAACGCAGATATGTGGCGGTAATAGAAAAACATGAACTTCATGGCGCTAACACGATAATTGTGTTAAAACACGGGTTATAGATAAGTGACACTAAGGGAACATGCATGAATAACGCCCACACAGTTGCTATAATATTAAGCACGGTTGCATAGCGCTGCAATGAGTTCCAAGTACACCGATTGACAAAATACATGGGAGAGTATGAAGCTGCGAAGGACCAGGGGTCATTGGCGCTGCAAAACTAAGGGCGAAGCTACTGAGCAGTTTATAGACGTAAGCAGAAGTCTCGTACTCTGAGTATTAGGTTTAATATACGCATTACGTTTATACGATTAGTGGAAGCAAAATACTGTGCAGGCAAGTTAAGCCGCCAGACGAAATTGGTAAAACTTCGACACACAAACTTTGCTGTTTTCACATACAGTGAACCGCGGTTAATCCGGATTCGATTTGACCGACGATTTCAACCCGTTTAGGCGAAGATCCAGATTAACCGAAGATGGTTGTTTCAAGCCTGACGTCATCTAATACTGAGATACTGGCGAAAATCACTTAAATTGAGCACATTTATGGCCCAACAGTAGGCTTTCGCTGAAGCAAAACGAATTCATTGTTGTATTTACAATGGTACATCACACTAGTAACCGCCGTATCTAGGCAGTTATAAACAATCACCAGGAAGTTCATAATTTTAGATCACTTGGCTGCAAAGAAACCCGGTATATTGGCCTGACGCAGACGTATCTGCGACTTGTCCATAAACACTCACTCTATTTGGAAGGTGATGCCCTCCAGACATCTTGCCAAGTGCAATACACTCAGGGATAATGCTCTACACACGCACACTCAACACTGATCAATAACTAAAAACTGTGGTGCGGCGGCGCCCGTTGAGCGTTATGTTCAACTTGATATGCTATGCCCGTGTGTGACGTAATAATCCTCTCTACAATTAGCCGGATGTTGCGTGCAGTTGTGGTCGTTGTTATCGTAAATTCTAAACGTTCATTGGTGATCGTGAGCACGCCTGTGTTGCGTCTGAAAGCTTCGGAATCTTTCCTAGAGGCCAGTCAGTGCACTTAAGATTACAAAAGCATGGAAATGCAGAAAAATCCGGGTTGCGAGATGTGAAAAGAGCGAATTTTATCCGGTATTGGCGTAGATCTGGATTAACCGAATCCGGATTAACCGAGGTTAGCTGCATGTGGCATTTGTTCGAGGTAGCTAAAGAGGAAACGCGTCATGACAGTTATGAACACGTCCACCGCTGCACAGTGTGTTGCAAAATTTAAGCAGGCTGATAACAAGACGTCCAGTCATGTGTTTGGGAAATGCGTTTTCAGTCGATGTGATGAATCATTCATGGGAACGGATGTTTGTTTTCTGTTTGGCAGACACACGATTAGCAATGCTATTGGAGCCTAAAGGGGGCGTCCCACTAATTTTTGTGAGAATTTAACGCGAGCGATTTTAGTGAACGCAACAAAAACCAAACTGAATAAGATGTAACAGCGATAACTCATGATTCGACTATTTTCATACTAGCAGCATTACTCATCAAATCTCACTGCAACAATATAGGAATTTCTAAAACAGAAACTATTGAGAATAGCTGTCAATGACTGTCCAAAATCTTTTTTATTTGCTTTTGCAAAGCTACAGTGGTTAAAAATGATGTGTTAATTAACAAGCCTTTGCAAAAACTCATGGGAACAAACCAGTACAACATTTAGAAGTAAAGATTTTTCTCAACTGAAAAAATAATGCTGTATTTTCTTCGCTTCCAATTACTGAGTAACACTTCGGCTGCAGACAACAGAACAGGAGACAAAAGCCTAGTAAAATAAATGATCCATAAGGAAGGACTGTCCTACTGCACATGGCCAAACCCAGTGAAATAGCCGCCCCGGCAGTCGCTGGGACGTCAAAAGCGGTTGGACTCAATCCCTTTCAAACATAAACATGACAGGAAGAAGCTGAAAGAGCAACATGTCTACACATGGCAGTCACTGAGATATGTTAATCAATAACAACTGTATGTTGAAAAATCGCGAGCCTAACTATACGTTTTCGAAGCTATTGAACCTTTTTTAGCATCGTTAATCGTTAAATCAATAAATAATCTGGCAGATTTCCTTACTGAGGCTTATCTAACGTGCAACAACGTAGTGGATTACATACAACTCTAGCATGTTGTGCGAACTTACAGTCAGTCATTTCTTCGCTTTGAAAAAACATTGCTTTCCGGCTTACTGAAATGCATGGCATGAAATAAGATGTGACTCAGAACGTCAAATCGTGGCAATCGTCCTTGTTGCATTGATTGACTTTGCTTTGCTGTCTATAGAGCGTAAATACAATGTTTCATAATAGGAAAACAGTTCCTTCTCTGTACTGAAACAAATCAATTACTCTTCTTAAGTGTAAACTGTTTTGCAGTCTATGAAATTTTGCATAAAATGCTGTAAGCCTGATACTTGCTTTAGAGTGCAAATTTTCACTTGATTGTGGCATAAACCATTTTTAAAAATCAGTAGATTTGCTTTGAGGAATTATCCTTGACGCAACGCGTCAGTAAGATTTAATGATAAAAAATAAAACATTTTACTACTGTTTCCATCTATCAGAAACGACTTCCTAAATCTAAACGCATTATACATTTAATGTTTTTTTGTATAAACACGTTTTTTAATCACTTCACAGGAATCAACAGACCAAAGACTGACATCACTTTTAATGAAGACGTCTCAGTATCGCAGATGGCCGTTTGTCCGTCTGATCTGTCAACGATCAGACAAGTGACTCTGAAAACGCCGCACCTCAACTTCGTCGCAAGGTACGCTTGCGGAGGTTGTTGTTGTTGAGAACTATTCCTCGTTCAGGACCGTGAACACGCATCACTCTTCAGCGGCAACGGGTACCTCACCTTTGCCACACGACAAGTAAAACAAATCTGCACTACTGAAGCAAAGGTACAACTTGTCATCATGCCTGGACGACAAACAGTTCGTGCTGCTTTCACATGAAACTGGGAAAGGTTAGGTTTCCTTGAGCGGGGAACAAAACTCACGATGTCTGACGTGTAACGTTATCCGCCGACAGAGTCCGGACGAACTGTAAGATTGAAAAATAGGCCGCTTGTAATTCAGTTTTACCGACGATCAAACTGAAGCATATTTTTTACGAATGAAACCAATCCGGAATTGAATCTAAGTCCATACGTAATGGAGGATGCCCTTCTTCCCATTTATATAGATGATACAAAACCTTATGCTGCTGAATTGTTTTATATAAGCTGAAACGGTAAACTGAAGCAAAATTTTAGAAAGTTGAAAAAAATATTTGTAAGGCAATGTCTTTAAGACTACTCAACAAATGTGAACAAGCATAGAATTGTCATAATGCATATTCAACAACAATGTGTGGCTATTGTGGAAAAACTTAAATTATATTGGAAACGAAATTCAGCAGTAGTTTTACAAAATGCAGTAGAAAACTTTTGAGTTGAGTAGATGTAATCAAAAATGAACTTTTCAAAATATTTTTTGCAAACTCTATCGCCGTCCTCAAGCAGAATTTCATCTGTTATTAAACAAATTGTGACCAACACACTGTTGATAGCACATGAAAAAAACAATAAAAGTTTAACTTTTCAGCAGTAAATGCATTTTCGTCAAACCGATGAAATAAAATCACTATGGTCAAAACAAGCTTTTCTGGAAATCAAATACATTTCAGTGTAAACCCCAGATTACATTTTTGTGGAATAAATTATTTTAGTGAAAATATTTCTTATTTTAGTTTTTTATACTTATTTTAATTTTCAAAATTTTAATGAAAATGTTTTATATCCACAACAACTAAACAAAAAAATTCTGCAATACGAATTGAATTAAGGTAGCCACTTAAAAACATTGTATTTCAAAAACCAAATGCCTTTTCTAAATAATGGTGAAACTGCAATATTGAAAACTAAAATAGTTGCCCTTTCTAAACTGAAAGGCGCAGTCAGTTTGTGAATAGCAGTAGCATCGTATTTCCTACTAAGCATCTTACATGATTAGTTTCAAACACTGGTGAATATCAAGCTTATAAAGTGTCGCTATTGACCCAAAGTAATAAATAAGAAATACCACACACGCGAAGCAAAACTGCACAGGGTTCATACTTTTCCGACAACATCAGTACCGCAGCAAACACCTGTATCTTCGGTGAGTACAGTGAGTAAAACTCTTATTCGAAGTACTTTAAATTTTTGTGCATTTCAAGTTAATCGTAAAAATTGGCGATCACCAGCAATGTTTTTTCTGTGATTATAATACTTCCGTTTTACTGGAAAGAAAATCCTGAAAGTGTCCTATTAAAAACTTTGAAAGGGTGGGACTTGATGCTGAGGAATTGAAAGATCCTTAGCGTTTCCGAATGTTTATGCGCAAACTTTCCCGAAGCACAAGCATTTTACATTATACGCAGAGATTGTATGGATTTAAAGACGCATTTCTATGCAGTACATTCCGGCACCTGCCGAGACTTTGCAAAGCAGTTTGCCATTACGTGTTATGACCCTTCTTTACTTTGCACAACCCGCAATAGTAAGCGACATACTGATCTTGCCTTTTGAAAGTTTTTAATAAGGATCTGTATTTCTTGTTTCAATGTTTCTGCAGAAGTTTTTTTTCGTTTTTTTTCCAACACAAGCAACACACTTTTAGGCAAACCTACGATGATGCAGTTTACGCTGTGAAAGCACACCCTCCTTGCAAATGAGACAAATATTTTGTACAAATCACAGTTATATTGCAAGTTACAGATGATACTCAACTGATGAAGTACTTTAAATAAATAGTTCCGAGATATGTTAACGAGTTTTAACTGAAATCAACTCAAGGTAAGACAGTGAAAACGAAATTTAACGAACAGCAGTTACCAAACGTTACTGTCAAATAGTCTGACTGAACACGTGATTGTTCTGTTTCGTCATACTATAATTTGGCCATACCCTGTGCATAGTATACAAAATACAAAGTCCATTTGAGCTTCAGTGAAAAAAGCACAGCTCTCTTACTTTGCCAAGAAATCTCACGATATGTTTACAGAAATTTCAAGCGAAATGATCCCTCTCATTCAGCCTGCATACAGTACACCGAACTTTCTTTGCTAATCTGGTTGATGAAAACGAGTCAGGTCGTGTTTTGTTGATAGTTCGTGATCTTTCTTTGCATCCGGAATGACACTGAGATGCTACGCTTATTAACATATACCAAGCAACTATGGTAATGACTCGACGAGGATCAGTTTGTTTTGTGTTGAAAGGCAACTCATACCCAAAAAGTGTACTATCGAAATCAGGGACGTCGAAGAGAGGGG
>JGI24159J19872_10013210_pt1 | contig 10744 bp, 7 predicted proteins | sample Ectturendosymbi4_FD_19872 | JGI IMG/M metagenome (IMG submission 19872)
TTGGTCACCGCCTCCTACGTCTATGCTTGCACTGCAACTTCCTTTGCTATTTCAATCTTGATAATCTTGCCTTGATAATGTTGCGTTGTGACAAAATACCTTAGTTATCGTCTATACGGTAGCAAAAGTGTGCTTTCGTAGGCAACAAAAAAGTTTTTTGGTTTGTGTTTTTTTTAGGTTTTTTAAGTTTTTAGGTTGAAACACTTCCGAGCAACCTCTGAGGGATGACATTCGCAAAATGTCTGATCATAGTTCATCTAGAGCGCATGCTTAGTATTAGAGACCAAAAGGTCCAATATAGAAGATATATGATATACCCACATAAGGATTGTCTTTTAAATGTGCTTGAATGCTCATATCACGACGAGTAGCAATTTTTTGAATTGACAACCGTGGTGTTGACTGCTGTAGGAAAATTTTTGGGGCTGGGGCGCTTCGCGGGTTTCTGCGCAAATGTGCCTCTCCGCTAGATTCATAGTTATATTAAAAACAGAAATTGATGTAATGTGTTAATCACTTCAAAAGATCCTGAACGTTACTCCATTCCTCACGGTGTTGGAATGCCAGCTCTGTTCTTTGTCGTATACCACTTTCTAGCAAATAACCCCTGGGTTCCCAGACAAAGGCGTATGCAGAAAATTTTCATGGTGGGTTTTCATTCAGTGGCATATGGTGGTCATTTCTATTTCGTGTGCGCTGTTTGTGACGTCACAATTGAACGTCNTATTTATGTTTCAAACCAACGTTTTGACGAAGTTTGTTGACACAATATGCATAGTCTTCCACATGCACTCTCCTTANTTCATGTGTCACTGCACTTAATATAAATTATTATCAGCGNTTCAAGTTAGGATATCGTAGGAAAATACACTCAACGCTACGACACAGCAGATCAAAACTGCAAAATATCATGCTGCNTGTTAAAATAGGGGAGTAAAACACACTCATCACTACGTTGGAGCAATTTACAACTGCAAAATCAGATTGCGCTAAAGTTTCGTCGAATACGAGCAGTCGAGCATGGAAGGTGTGCGGCTGGACTGGCTTGCACACACTCCGCTTTGCAAGATCGAATCTTGCTGAACTACACAAGAATTGAGAATGCGCATAAAACACGCAAGAAAACTTTCGTTTTTTTTTCTATGTATATAGAAATCCAGCAAACTTTTACAGTAGTTTTCCTTTTTCCCTGTTGCGACATTATCAAATGTCTGAATGCTTCTGTGTTAACAACTGCTGTTTTTGAGCTATTGCAACAGTTCTATAATGTTATAGACACTGGTAATGTAGCCAATGCTGTCAGCAATAGCCGACGAAATAGAGACAATTGTTTTGAATAAAGTGACCTATCGCGGAACACAATCTTAAACATGTGTAGTGGACGAAAGGTCTGCAAAAGTGGTGAGATGGTTCCTGGATGCAGACGATAATCCAGATTCCCACCAAAACCTGATTATTACTTTTTGGCCCATTTACAATGTTCCTTGAAATTTACATGCAAATTCATTCCGTGGTATTTGCATTAAGTTGACAAATTAACAAGCAAAAGTATGCGAAAACAATTAATCTCCTTTGCGCAGATAATAAAATTTTTGTAACATATCAAACTCAAGGGGGGGTTCATCCAAAAACCCTCCTTGCCTACGCCCTTGTTCCCAGATTAATGAGGCTAGAGTTGTACCTTCCCTAAAGGTTTATTCTTTGTTGTTTCCATTGCGCATTTTTCACGTAAATTTTGGAAAAAAATTAACTGTTGCTTCGTGAAAAAATTCTAAACTAACACAACTTAGTTTGAATCGATCTGAAAAGATTGTTAAATGCGAATGCGGTATAGAAAACTCTTGCACAAATATTTGTCGCTTCTTACACTTGTTGCTGTTCCGTTTGGAAGAATCCATTCCCACGGTTTTGGACCCAGCTTGTCTTCAAGATCGACTATAATGTACACGAAGTCACTGCCCTCTTGCTTGAATTCCTCCGCATACCTCAAGAAGTCGCGTACCACCAAGTCATTTGCACTTATGATCATAACTGTAGAAGTATATCCTGCTTTTTAGAATTGAAAAATAAAATAAATGCATACACACACACAAGTGTTGATGAACACAGTCAAGCAAGCTTTCCACCTAACTCGATGTCGGTCTTAAAGCGAAGCAAATGACTGTTAGGTCTAACTGTCAAGGACCAAAGGTGAGCAGACGAGAATCACAGTGAGCGTACGTGTGATAAAAACGCTGAACACCACACTTCAAACTTTTAAAACTATCTTCGCATGCTGACCGGTGCATTCGGTTGAAACTCAGCGCGAACAACACGTGCCAAAAGTCCACTTCGGTTACCACTCCCACAGGTAGTGGACTTTCCGGTCGAAGGCCGCTTGTGCACCTGACACAACTATCGCCCAGCGTGTAAGCCCTAAATCGTCTAACCACAAAAGTCTTCTGCGGTTACCTGGCGCAGACAGACGTCTGCTTTGCTCAAAATCATTTATAATTGGTGCGACGTGTAGGCGCGTAAATATCCAGTGCGCTCAGACCCTTTTACGAAACCGTCAGGTTGCAAAGCAATGATATGTTTTAACGATTTTTTGAGATCGTTTTTCCCGGAGTACTGAGCCTCTTGTCAGCAGGGATGGTGCTCTTGATAGTATAAAAACACTACATGTTGTTGCAAAAATTTCCGAGGCATTTCTCGTTTTTCTAATTTTTGCTTGGCTTGACGAAACCAGCACCATTGCAGCATGGTGTACAGTATTTGTCGCGGAAACCTTTTCAAATTTGCTTGTGAAATACCAGATTTTGACTCACTCTTTGACAAGCTCAGTGGAATTGTTTTTATTTCAAAGAGCCTTTCGTCACAAAAACTTGGATCTTCGCGCAAACAAAAGAAACTTTTGGATGCGCCAGCTTGCATGTTTGCTCTTTCGATTTGAGTTTCTCATAAAGTTTGCAAAGGAAAATGTTTAAAATCCCATACCTAGTCCCTTTGATGCTGGTTGCTTCCTGATTCGGTTAGTTCTCTTATCCAGCGCTGTAGGGCGCAAAGCGTTAACAGATGTGTTGGTAGTACTGTATTTCACTTTAAAATTGAATCTCTTTTTGCGCGAACAAGTTGAAATAAGTTCAAACTATGTTCGCACGTCTTTTGCTGTTCAACTTAGTGAATTTTTCTTCGACTGACGGAAATTTGTTATTAACGATCGCTCGTCCCGTCTGCGTGGGAAACGACCTTTCTGAAAAGTCGCCACTTTAGTTTCGGTCACTTAGAAAGAGATTACTCTGCATAAGCAAAGGTCAACTTTGCCGATGAGAACCTGGCGTTGCATTTCCTGGCACGAATGGGAGCAAAGAGGCCAACAGGACCAGGAAACGAGAGATCCACCATTGCTTTGCCAGGCAAGGTCGATACTACTGTTTGCATTTTGTAGTACGCCATGTGCACGTATCAATCACGTTTTTGACCTTCACTGCTGATTGCGACAGATACAGGTATGAAGAAATAATGCTTGACAACAAACACAGGGGTGGTTTGACGGCCAAGATATTTCCAGCTGTATTAGGACCGGGTAAGTAGCGAAATTCTGAAATTCCTGCCTGTGTACCAGCTCGCCCAAGCCCACTGAAATATGGCCAAAGCAGGAGCAGGTTCCTGAGATCCGATGAGGCTGGATTTGCCCTGAGATCAAAGCTAATATTATTTGTGACTGATCTTTTCGTCGGTTCCGCTGAAAATTAATAAAATGAAAATAACGGAGTGGAACAGATCAAATCGCCAAGCTTTTTGAAACGCAAATGCATGAAATTTCTGCTCCGAAACTGAAACTATTAAAATGTCGTTTTAGTGCAGTGTAACACTATTATGACGGTCCGATATAGGATTGATATTCTCGGCTAAACACATGAACTTTTGCCACAAAACAATTGCCGCAAAACAAACTATAGTTGCTATTGGACTCGAAAGCGTTGGCCTTTGCTTTTGGATGGAAGTTTCTAGAACATCACCCTTATCTTTCTATGTGAAGCTGGCTTCGTTCACCCAGTGGATTATACTAAGTTGAACTGGGTGCCGTAGTTCAGCACAAACAGGATAAGTCGAACTGTCACTTCTGAAAAACGATGTAAAAAGCAAAAGCCAAACAACAGAATTCGTAGCGCTTACCGAAGTAATATCAGCTGGCAATTATACACTGAATATATCACTAAGACTGGTAATTCTGCATCAAAGTCCCAAATAAGAAGAGGAGCTCTTAACGTCACTGATGGCAAGAAACACAATTTAGATTGTTAGGAAGTATCTCATGTAACGTTTTCTAAAGACAACATTTCTGACAACACAGAATTCACTTTTCTGTGTAAATAAGCTTTGCCAAATCTATCAAATTCAAAACATAGTTCAAAGACGGCTATTTTACGCAGGTTACTTAATAGACTCTGATTCTGTTTCACAGTGACGTCATGGTGGTTTGTCGCTGTACTGTGGGCGAGTATAGTTCTTCTGCAGTCCAAATTCTAACGTCCGGATCGAAATGATAAGCCTATAGTTAAAGTCGAAAAATAATGCTGCATTGTGAGATCACAGACGTTCCTGGATTTGGAAGAATCCAAATCGAATAGCAATATGACCTGTCAGTGACCTCTAGATAGAGGCGGCTAATCACGAGCAAATCCCGTATTTCAACCACCAGAGGTATGTAACTTTCAAAAGCACTTCGCATCGCACTGCTAAGCCCAAAAGAAGAGCTTTATCAAGTAGCTGTTCATAACGGTACACAAAAAATGGCAAGGCCAAGTCAAGGTCAAGTTTTAAGTGCAACCTTGGTCGCAAGCAACAGNATTNGGCGAGANTTGCCTCTATCGAATCTTTCAAAGCAATTAATCTGTTGATTCTGAGAATAGTAACTCGAGCGGGCAGTTGTGCGTAATCGTGTCTTGTGATGCATGCCAAGACATATGTCACATTCTACGGTACTGCTACAAAATCTCTTGAAAAATTTTGTTCCGACGTAGCTCATGATATTTTGGAATCAAATCAAAATTTATCTACTGTAAATATTTTACACCTGTAATAAGCAAATGTTAATAAGTTGTACAAACGCATTGACTCGGGCTCTGAGTATAAACTTAGCCCTGTGACTTGGCCGTTTGCAAATGTAATGGTATTGCCTATATACCGTGTGTAGCGAATCCTGTCTTTGAAAACCTTCAACAAATACCGTTAAGCTGTACGCTTGGCTTGAATTTAATTCCTACTGAAAAGCTTTCTGCTTACTGATGTTCTGATCAAGTACACTTGCCAAAAGTACGACAAACTAGCATTGTCATTTTCAATCCAACTGAAAAAACGAGCCGCGACCACCAGTCGGAAAATCGCTAAACTTCAGGATGAGTTGGTGGATTGGGTATATTGAAAAGCACGGCATCTATCGTAGTGTCGCATCTCTGCCTTCGACCCTGAACAATAGGACAAAATGGAAATCCGTTCATCGTGATTGATAACTTGAAAGACAAATATGTGTTTTGATTGCGGCACCGACAAGCATCAGCGATGTTTGGCATCGGCTGGAGCTCTCCAGCGGAAGTCCGAAAAATGGCATTTGTGATGTTTTCAGCCGGATGACAAAATTAGTGTGGTCGCGCAATCGTCGCGAAGTTGCGCCAGGTACTAGTTACGCAGCTCAATGATTGCGTTCGTGAATGCGGTATCTTGTCTTCATCTGCAGAACATAAAGCGTGGGATCTCTGTCGCAGACAACCTGGCAGCATTGGACCAGTGGCCAATCTCTGAAAATTTTGTCAAGGGCGTTCTTGTTGCAGTATCTGCATCCATAAAATTGTTTAGTGGCTGTGACGAAATCACCTACAACCGAAGTGGGTGCCGCGCGTCCCTGCAGCGATTTGTTCGTAGGAATGGGTTGTTTCCGTGAACTCCACCTCAGCAGCTGAGGTGTGGGTGGCTTTCAGTACCACGAGTGGCGGTGACAAAAACAAAAATTGTACATAAAATTCCACTCGATGTTCTTGGAAATCAGATTAAGTCTCAAGTGGTTTNATGGGTTGCCACAAACGGGCTGAANCGCATGATCATATTCTCCGTGGAGGAAAAACGTAAATTTTAAATTGTGGAAAACTTTTTTTTTNAAGGCAGCTGGAAGTGGACTGTTGGTGAACTAGATGTACTGTAGTAGTGNATGCCTTTGAGGGAAAAAAGGTTTATGGCGAAATACTTCCTCGCCTCTACCTACACTTGGAAGTGGGCACTTCAAACAGAAACTCGTCAATTTTTCATCTAACAGAAATCTTTGCTCCGAAACGAAAAAAGCCAATTACACAGCAATTTCGTGTAGCTNGAGTTTTCAAAGACACACAAGTCNACGATTCGTGAGGTTAAAAATAAGCAGCAAGCCCAGCTTTTACCGCAGGCAAGAGCTCGTCCGATNGGCGAAAAGTTGTGGCATGTCGGTTTGTTGCATGCTTNCTGAGTATGTTAAGCAGTAAGGTTAAGTTGAGCTCAACAAACTTCAATCAGTCAACAGCAAGCAGGTAGGGGTACTGGATTTAGGCTTTACCATTTNAAGTCAGATGAGAAAATATAGGACAATTCAAACAGAAACAACATTGTGCAGTCTGCTGTACCTGGTTGGATCAGGATCTCCGTAGTAATTTCAGCTCGTTAAATTTCAGTCACTAAGTCTTTCCAACAAAGTTGCGTTTTGCCATGCAAAAAACGTTCTTAATTGGATAGTTTTGTTCTATTCCACACAATGTTGACTGCGGAAAAAATGTGATTTTCACCCGTAGGCTATATTACTCAGTGCACGTATTGAAACAAGCTATCTCCAGCACAAGCTTCATGTGTCCTTGGATCTGCGTTGTAAGAATTTTAAGCACCAAATGGAAATCATGTTTTGACAAAGTTTAGCTTACGACTGTTTCTCTTCTACAAAGTGTGTTTCTCCTTCGGCAAGTCTGGTGACGTGCGACAGCCTTGAAACTATCGATGACTTATAAAACATCGACAGCGGCATTCATCTTGGTTCAACTTCATGACCTATTTCGATAAAGTTTAAACAGGTCTTCTGGTCATCAAAAAACATGGTTTGCGAATTACCGAGACAGTCTACGTGGAAATAACTACAAGATTGTATGATTTGTGTTCCTTTATCTGTAACCACTTTCCGATGTAATTGCTTGTGCGCACTTTTCACATATTTTAATCAGAAAGTCATTGTTGCATTTTGCTTTTGCTCTCATGTTTACATGTAGAGGTGCCTAAATCCATTTAAATGTTATTTATTTAAGATTTATGAGACATGCTTGTTCCAAAACACAACAGCATAACAAGCCAAAGTTAATCGTTTACTCAAAACGTGGTAACGTGCGCCTGTCAAACGATCAATTCAACTAATATTCGCCAAAATGTGAGACAGGTTTGTGACGTTTCACTGGGGCAGTGTGGTCACTTTGACGTGTTTTGTTAGGTATGCTCGCAATTACCAAGATAGCCATGCTACAAAATCTGATTTCGGGCGGCCTAGATTGAAATTGTTGTGTTTGTCAGCATCAGCCTCACATCTTTGGCATATTTTGTTGCGAGACGCAACGCAGTTTTCATCATCGCAGGTTGACCCACCGTTTTTTTTATGAAGCTCAAAATTTTTGGCCAATTTGTCTCAGGTTTGAAAAGAAAATTCTCAAATAGATTACACCCGCAACTTTATCGTAAGAAAAAGATGATTCTGAGATATCAAGAAAATCCTTACTCAGTAGCAAGTCCTCAATATGCTATTTGACTCTTTTGTCTGACAACATGCTGTTGATGCTGTACTGGTATTGACATGTATGGTATTGAGTGTAAAAAGGACAAAATTTTAGCAAATATAATTACATCGCTCCCGGTAGGTTTTTCAAAATTCATCTGTAAAAATGTGTGCAAGATTTTCGGTGAAACAATGTTACTGTCGGAATATTTGTTACTTAACCGGGAACTCCCTCAAACTCGTTGCATTTTTTGAAGATTGACTAAAACTGAAACAAAAGCTTCATTTCTAGATTTGCAAGCAAATGCATACAACGAGGAGGCAAATACCAGTATTGCCAAAACTTTTTTATGACAATGGTGTGTGCATTAAGTACGCTCACAGAAAAATGACGCACGGAAATACAAACGATTCCAATTAGTTTCATGCGATAAATGGTTCACAAACACATGCATAACTGCCAACCTCTCTCCAGCTCTCTCCTCCCCCTTGCTTAGTTGCACAAAAACGATTTGAATGCATGCAAGTGTCATTCTACAAGGCAAGTTCAGGCTTATGTTGGAGGCAAACGTTTTTTCTCAAAAATAAGAACAGTTTTCCTGCGTTACTCTGCCCGACAAGGCCACCGCCGCCCAGGGCTAAGTATCCACGATTTTTCTCCGAATAAAAGCTGAATGCAAGAAACCTATAAACTCGTCAGGTACACGGGACTTTGAGTTTACTGTGACAATAATTTCCTCCTGATGGTCAAGCTGCATTCTCTCCGTCCGCACGCGATACCTCAGCCCGATCGACACTCAGCACAAACATGTAAATATCCGTCGGCAAGTAAATGTTCATCGTTTGTTGATGAGGTGGCTTGGAAGGTAGGGCGGGTTTGGTTCTTTTCCGCCATGCGGCGAGACAAAACCTTAATGAAGAGACTTGACATGACGGCATTTTTAAAACTGAAGCTGCCATCCCGATTTACGAAGCGCAAGTTTACCTATATCGAAATGAAATCATACCTAGTGCAAGCACTGAATACCTTGCGTCCTCTCAAAAGTGATTTTTTGGTAAAAGATTCGTTGCTGCAGACATGCCGTCTTTTGACTCGGAAAACTCCGCGATCGCAAACATCTGGTACGCTGTTATTGCACATAGGCGTTTCAGTGACTTTCAGTGTGCGTTCATTTGCTTGGGATTACTTTGAGCGGCAAAGGTTTAAAAAATGTTTTAAATTTTCAAGAAATAAAAAACGTTCTCAAAACAAGCCGCAACGCTCAGAAACAGCGACTGTTTGTTAGGGGTTATCAGTGATGAGCAAGACTGTATGTGTGTATGTATCTTTCATCAACTGCCCTCCAGTTATGTATAACAGAGCACCATGAAGCTTTGGTTCAGCTTTAATCCTAAGACAACAAAAGTAAAGTGTTACCTCTCGCATAGTTGTTGAGGCTTTTCACTACAGCTGGGTAATTGTATATCCCTTGGTCTGGCACAAAGTACTCCGAAAGACGAATCTGATTCATTTTGTAGCCGGGATGGTGGTAACCCACTTGCTCAAATATCCCCTCAGCAATAAAGTAGTGTAACCTGTGTGCACACTGAAAAATTCAAACAAAACCCGGGACGCGAAACTGAAGCAGAATAGAATGCATTACATTTACAAGTGTTGACACGTATTTCTTTAACAGAGAATGTGCGTCAGAAAATAATAGCAAAAGGGTTCAATACCCAAATTTTAGTAGGCAAAAATATTGGTTGACCAAATAATTACCGGAAAAATATCAAAGTTTAAACTCTGAAATCGGAATCCGTCTGTGATTTACCTGCATCAGACATTTCAAACATTATAGGCTCAGACGAGCTACGCGCTTGTTATAACAATAAAGCGCAGCTAGACCTGCCAGTCTAGCAACAGCAAAAAAAACAATCAACATCACCGTTTACCGCAATAAATCTTCTGAGTCATCGTCCTTAACGAAAAACATGCAATACATTTCAGACAAATTTCGCTTACAAAAACATCAATCCGACCAAGCGCGTTCTGTTATTGCAGACAAGCTTTGAAATCCAGACGTAGATGCCTTTTCGCCACGCAGACGCTGTTCTCTGTTTTACGTCAGGCCGTACACGATTTGTTTGCGGCGGTTGGTGGGTGGTTTCGTACTTGGTCATGGAGCAAAGTGCCGCGCGGTTTATTTATCAAAGGGTCAGAGACTTTATAAAACCATTACTCTGATTATTATCGTAACCTGCGTGCCGCAGATAACCTAGGGCAGAGATGCAATGCGGCTTCGTCTCACACGTGCCCTCAGTTCACATAAGGAAAACACACATTGACGTACGTTCCCTGCCCCGGGATGCTAATCCAGAAAACGGCAGCTAAGCGGCAATGTGCAACTGGCCCGTCTTAGAAATTATCTCTGTGATGCAGCATGAGTACAAAGGAGAACCGCCAGCGGCCACCATGGTCCGGACTGGTCCAGTGGAGACTCAAGTCGGAAACTGCGTGGACTCAATACTACAATACTACAATTGGACGACAACCGCTGCCGAGGTGTTTGATGATCATCACCAGGAAAGGTATGCACTTCCACACGTCTTCTCTCTGCTCAATTGTTTTTTAGAAAGCCGGTGTGCATTCCGCAACGTTGGTTTGAATATTCGAGAAGCTGACTAGTTTCCGAAGCTCTCATTAAACTCTAAACTTTGATTATATTCGGTAATTATTTGGTCAAACAACATTTTTGCCTACGAAAATTTGGGTCTTGAACCCTTTCGCTATTATTTTCTGACGCGCATTCTCTTTTAAACAAACCATGTCAACACTTGTAAACGTAATGCATTCTATTCTGCTTCAGTTTCGCGTCCCGGGTTTTGTTTGAATTTTTCAGTGTGCACGCAGGTTACACTACTTTATTGCTGAGGGGATATTTGAGCAAGTGGGTTACCACCATCCCGGCTACAAAATGAATCAGATTCGTCTTTCGGAGTACTTTGTGC
>JGI24159J19872_10013215_pt1 | contig 10742 bp, 6 predicted proteins | sample Ectturendosymbi4_FD_19872 | JGI IMG/M metagenome (IMG submission 19872)
TTGTCACTTGCGTGTGGATGATGAGTCGTTGTTAACCTTTTTTTTTGTATATTTAGGTATAGAAAAAGAAGAGCACGACTTCCTGGACGACCCGGTCATGAAAAGCCTCCGCGAGCAACGCAATAAACATCTCGCCGAGCTCAGGTGACCGCACTTCCGTTTCGTGCTGTTATTTTGCAGATAATGTGACCGCGGTGCAGCCGATCCGCTAAATTTCGCCCAACTCCCCATTCTCGGCTGCCAGATTACGTCACGCCCTATGGAATGTTATTCCACAGCTCCTGTTTGAAGATCAAAGGCATCCCCCCATGCTAGATAAGGAGGTACATGGAGTCAAAGCTCTGTGCGGAGATACTACGGGTGACGGCGTCTATATTCAGGCCCGTATAAACCAAGGCTGTGGAGCCGGAACTCAAATTTTTGGCCCCGGCTCCAGAACGATTTGGTCGATTAAAACTAAAAACCACTGTATTATCTTGTACAGTGTAACTCGCTTCCCAACAAACCATGTTTGTTGAACTGGAACCCAAATTTCAAACTCCGGCTCCACAGCCCTGGTTGAAACTGATGCTTGTGCAAAATTCTTCAGCGGTGCAATCGATCGTAGACGTAAAGCACGTCAATAAAAAGTTGGGCAATGTCACGCAATAGCAGCATGGCCGACAAAAAGTTATGGAACATGAAAAATAGCGATGGTCTTCATTTTCGGTCAGCATGTAGGTATGTCCGTTATAACTTTGATCTTAAGTACAGCTAACCTGCGTTCTGCTTTAAATGTGTTGAGATGAAGATAATTTCCCGAGCATCTTTTCTTAGTGTCATGCGTGCTTCCCTTTGTGGTACAAATTCCAAAGGACATTTTTCTGTTTTTTTTAAAGATGAGTTATAATATTTCTTGAAGTGAAATAGTTTTCGAAATTGTAAAATTTTGCGAAAGAAATGTGTAGACACAATGCAGTGCGTTCATTTTATGTTCCCTCTTCCGTGGTCGTTCATCTTACCACGATTTTCGAGTTGCGTTGCTAAACAGAGCGATTAATGGCTCATGCGAGTTTTTCTTTACATGGAAATGTGTAGGTATGTTTTTCTTTGCAAAGATCAACAAAAGCGGATATTTGTGTAAAATAACACTGCAAGCGATTTTTATTTAAAACTGTAAAGACCAAAAAGCAAATAAAACGCATGTTTTTTCCACTTCGATTTGGCATGAATGCCATTTTTTCAAAACCATCCGATACTGGCCGGTACTTTGTAAGTTTGAGTAAAAATTGTTCATGTCTTGCTCGAATTGCAATTAAGGGGATTGTGTTTGATCCATTTCCAATCAGGGTTAAACAGAGTAAAAGTTGACAAAGAAGTGAACATGCTCCGAATTGCTGTGGCTGTGTGGGTCAATAAGCTGCAGCACTGAAGCAAACGCTCGTAGGAACCGTAATCACTGCTATCAGTTGCTTTCAACGCTCTTGAAATTTGCTGTAAAATCAGTATTTTCAAAACCGGTATTGTTGTCTCAGCTGCGCAAATGTGTCTTGTGTTTACTGAAGCTTACGTTTTTCTAAAAATGCATTCTGATTGTTTCTTTTGTTCGTGCAGTCTTTTTTTGGCAAACGCCTGATGTAGCTTACTTTTATTACGCACGACTCATCATTTTTGCATTTGTCAGAAATTTGCTGCTGAAAATTTTCCTAAATTTTTCTCCGGAAATCCTCTCGAGGTTCGAGCCTTGTGTTGAAACGAATTGAAACTTCTGCTGAAAAATTTCTGCGCTCGAGCACATTTTTTCGTTTAGAGTTAAAGACATATACGCTTCACAATTATACCGCGGCCCGGGAGTACTCTACTATGGTTGTTATTTTTCAACAGTTGCAATGAAATTACCAGTTTGAAGCATCAGATAATAGTCTACAGCCCCGCTCCATCTCCAACACTCTCACTTTATGCTCCAACGCTCTCTATACACACAACAGTGCTTCCATGGGGAAGAATCGACCAATCGCATGCCCGGAAAGCGGATGGTGTCACCACCAGTATACATTTTGTAATTTCGCGACCCGGTACCAATTCATTCAAGGGTTATAGGGACCAATGAACTAAGTGTACCTCGTTGTTGCCGAGGAATTACCCAGAGTTTAAATAGCAAAACGGTCTATTCTTCGTGCAACCATATTCTTAGTTTAGTTTGCTCGGTAATGTTTTAATGTGTTTCTGGATAGAAGAGGTNAATTTTGATCCCTAATATTATACAAGACGGANATCAATCCATAGTCCGAATGAGACTTTGATTGCATTCACGTAAGTTGGTGGAACCAACAACCAGCAGCTGAAAATCGCAAAAATCCAGGTTTCTTAAATGTGCCCATTAAGCTCTTGCAAACTCAGAATTGTTTGTAGCATGACTAGATTCAAACTGCGAAGGATGCATGCGCTGATGTAAATTACTGCAGATTCAATTTCGATCAGTTTCTTTCTTGCAAGCTAAACGAACACTTCTAATAACAATAGCGCGTTGTGTATACAGTAGTTCACGTTTTGGTGCAGCACAAACCATTGAGTGCATTGTTAATTGCAACTTTCAAATGCCTACTTGCGTTCAACCAACCGCACCCACGTGAAACGTGCTGCTGACGCAGAGGTGAAGTGTTACAGGTGCAGCCAATTCTCTGACATGGCATGGCCCAAACAACCACGGCGGCTTTTTTCAAAACACCTGGTTTGCTTTTTGAGCTGCAGCGGACCTGGGGAGCCAGACGAAGTGTCCCATCGTGGCCCCAACCTCATCAGGAAAAAGTAACCCAAGTCCTTTTGCTGCATTGCAGGTATATCGATGAGGAGCTGCGCAAGATCGAGCAAACACGAGAAAACCGTTCGGTTCAATAGCTTTGTATCGTGCGGCACATGTTTTGAATTACTTTCGAAAACAGCACAGTTTCCGTGCGACGGCCGTGGCTCGTGATTGACAACCGTATATAGTTTGTGAGCTATTCGCTGTGTCGTCGTATCGCACCATTCATCTGGATGCTCTCACGTCGTGTATGGTGAAAATCTACAATAAATATATTTTTTCAAACTTCTACTTCCGCCGCCCGCTTCGCGTTAACAAGAGGACCAGTGAAAGTTAAAGCGAAAAGGCGTCTTCCAAGACGCATGCTCTCGCGCAGCCGATCCCACGATGTTTGCTTACGCCAAGTAGGGTTACATAGTGCCAGGCGGTTTATCGGCTGTAACTGACATGATACGATGCACGCGCTCAACGTCTTGCTCGAGGTACCGGTCTGCGACGAGTTGTTTGTGTTGACGGATTGTATCGAAGGAGAGCTGTTGTCGAGAAGCGCCAGTCATGTTGCTTGACGTTGTGTTTTTCGGGCGCGCGCTTGAAGTGCGTAAACGCGGTGGGATGTGCCGGGTGCAGAGGTGACGCAGTATTCGCACGGTCCTGTGAAACCTGTTGTGCAGAAGTTCGTCGACTCGAACGTCGCGATCAAATGGAGTCGATCCAAAATTCGAACCCAGCATTTCTCAGCAACATGAACGCAGCATCTGTAGCCCGTTGTTTCTTTGTTGCGTAAACCTTGAGAACCAAAAAAAATCAGTGAAATCAACATTTGAACAAACGCACGCCTGACAACAAATGGTTTCGGCCTTTTGACGCTGAAACGTTGGTTTCGAAAATGCGAATGGATTCATCGCCTAGCGATACAGTGGAGACGCAGTATCTGCGCTTAATGTTCAATTATGTATGGAAACAATCTTCCCTTGAGTTAAAAACGTACAACAGATAAGATCTGGAATCAGGCCAAAGACCTGCTCGTGGCACGAATACATCATTGTTCTCACTGTCGCTCCGTGACATGGAGAATCGTAAGCCAGTGGGGGGTCATTAGCGTTTGTGACGGCATAGTCCTGTCAAGCTCACTGTGTAGTGAATTGTGTGATGCAATGTTTGTTCCGGATATTTTTAGGAAAGTTGATGTTTTTTCTCGTGAACCATTAGGAAGATTTAGGAGCCTTCTAAATCGTTTAGTGTCCTTGTATGTAATGTTAATTACGCCACTGATGACGGCCTTATCATAAACAAGCAGCCGGTTTTGCAAGTTCCAACACGCCCTTTTTAGTTTTGGAACAAAGTACCTGCTGGATGGTCCTCTCATTGGGCCTACTGATCAGTTCTTCCCCTTATACAAAAGTTTGTTTTTAAGTCTTGCATCATCGTGCGTTTTGGCAATCGCACAAGAAAATCTCCCTTTCAAAATTTTTCATTAGAAAAAAGCTTATTCCCCCAAAAGCAGCCGGTTGCTCTGTCGCTGCCAAGACTTACGTCTAAGAAAGGAGAAGGTATAGAAAAGTAGCAGAAATGATTTGCATGCAGTGAGGAGACAAAAAGTGTCGGCCAAGAAACGCAGGCGGGGGACACTAGATCAATATAAAGACTGACCAATTCGCTTGTTTTCTTCCGTATTACACCAAAGTCCAGTTGGACAGCGACTACTCTACTACGCCATGCAGCAAAGTGAAATTGAGCCAAATAGGTAAATTCACCAAATGGAGGCGAAGCAGTTTACAGAGGCAAGCCCAAGAACCCCAGACCACAAGCATGTCCAGAAAGTAAATCTAAATGTCGTTCCAAAAAGCTTGTGAATTTTCATCATCTCAATAGATGGTGGAGTTTTGCAAGTCGTTTGTCAAAATACTTTGTTTTTTAACTGTAACAAGACAGTTGTTTAGTTTACCCCCTAACAAGCAAAAACATTATGCAAGGCCAGTTATTTCTACGAATGACGTATTAAGTGTGAAATTCGCCGAACAAGTCAAATGTCGTTGTGTGTTACTTCATGCCTCACTGGGGGATTACAGTAACATTCACAGGCCAGTGAAATCACGCTGTTGTGCAGAAAACTGGCTCAGAGGCACCTTTTCTCAGTGCTCTACTCTACTGCAATAAAAAACACTCGATGTTTCGTGCCTATGCTATACATGCTGCTGTATATTCCCGTCAATTGTGGTGCAAGGTGCAAGTACAAACAGTCTAGTAGCACCTCCACACAGTCCCGTCGCCACAGGGAGGCTGTGGTGGACTTAGCCCCCAAAATTGAAACACGAAACATTATAAATTAGTGTAGCTGTCGTCAATTTTTAGAATGTCAAGCCCCCCTATTGAAAACTTTCTGGCGACGGTTCTGCCTCCACGTTGCCCATAACAATGCCTATCGATTTTTGGATTATCTACCTAGGAATGCAAGTGTTGACCCACATCAAGTTATACATTTCGTCACCATGTTTGAATACATTTATTAGAAACAATCTGTATGCATTTGTTCAATGATGCGGATCTTCATCCAACTTTTATCCGCTCACTTCAGCTCTCTGGTGTTTTTTACAGATTTCCATTATTCTCCCGCTATCTAGCGCAGTGGTTCTCAAAGTTTTTTATATGCCACTCTTACAACCGAAACACTGTCAATTCCTCACCAACAAAAATCACAAAAAAGAGATAACAGCAAAAATTTCACACTACTTGGATATGATTCAAGACGATTATGAACCAAACAGACTCATTTATATCGTCAGTCACTGCAGTTAAAAAAGCTTGTCCTTGCGTACATGGTTGTCGGAAGGATTTTTACCAGGAGAGGCCAATGGATTTTTTCAGGAGCGGCCAAAAATGGTGAAATTTCATTTTATCCACTCGAAACTAAGAAAAAAAACGTTTTTTTGCAAAGAATTTTACAGAAAAATGTCAAATTTTAAAATCCGGCGGGGCCAAGGCCCTCTTGTCCTCCCCCCTTCCGACGCCCTTGCTTGGGTACCAGGCCCGTAGCCAGGTTTCAACATTTGGTGAGGCACAATACATTTTTAGGTGGGCAAGATTTTTTCTTTTACTATATGTTTAAAACAAATTTTTCTGGGCGCAACAAAATTTTGAGGGCACAAAATAAATTTGGGGGGCATTGCCCCCGAATACCCCGTGGCTACGGGCCTGTTGCGTACTACAGACATTCACAGGTAAACCAACCTCCTTGTGCAGTTTTTTATGTGTTGAATACCGTAAATAATAAAAACATAAGGTTTTTTCATCCACATTTTTTCCTCTCAGGACAGGGTAAAAATACGTTTTTAGGGAGCAAGCTTTCGTTTTTATTATGTTTAAAACAAATTTTTCTGTTCACAACAAAATTTTGGGGTCACAGCAAATTTTGGAGGGCACTGCCCTCAAACGTCCCCCGTGGCTACGAACCTATTTTCTTCCCAATTCCTCCCTGGAACAAATTTCCTCCCAATAATTAAAAATTCCTCCCTTAGTGAGCCAAGTGGCACCCGTCTGATAACCACTGATCTAGCGCTTCTGTATAACGATATTCGAATGTAATAGATTGTGTTGGTGCTTCGTTTCAGTGTTTTTCCTCTTCACTATGGATTGCGTGTGCCAACCAACACCTGTCCTGTGATACGTTTTGACTAAGTATATTTGTACCATTCTGTTGTTTTGACCGCCCCTATGATTATGTACCATGGGCCTGAGCCAAACACAAATTTGGTTAACGAAAATTTTGATGCGGGCCATATTACATGTTTACGCGGGCCGCAGGTTCCCCATCTCTGCTTTAGGACATGCGCTGCTTTTCACTTTGTTATATCGAGAATTTAAATTTTTCCGTGATTCGATGAAAGCAACGAAGAAGGGCATCAACGGACAGCAGGACGCTGTATCGTAATAAAATTGCTTTATTTTTGTGAATGGAAAAAGTCAAAATTAATAGTGGGAAAGCGAGTGGATGCAGAAAGTGGGAAATCATTCAAGGTGTAAGAAATTATTGTAAGTACACTTGTTTTTTGTTTGAACCGCTTGAAATTGCTATTGGAAGTTTATTTCCGAATGCGGTTATTTTTTGGTCACGAAGGAAGAGCATCCTCCCGCCTTATAGCAATGAAACGAGACTCACGCTTCAAGAACCTTGTCAACCACAGTGCATCGTTTACTACATCGACAGTTTTCGTACGACGGATTTAGAAAATTACCTATCACGGCACCAGCGTGTTGCTTTTCACGGTTTCTATATACACTTTGTAATTTATCACGTAGTTTTGATATTCCCACGTATCGCTTTGATTTTCTGTGACGGGAAATCACGGGAATTAGGTAAAGCTTTTTGTAACCTATTTCTAACGTTGCATACGAAAATAACAGACAAATGTCAAGGACGAGCTTGAGACTGATTCCCGGACAAAAACTCTTAAAATGGGCTCATTCTCAATATTCAGTGTTATTTACGGCCATAAATAGTCCTATGAAAATTAGTTTTAACTGTCGCACGATCCGAACGCCACTGTTAAACAGAATTTACGGGTGATAAATGGGCGACACAGAGGTCGGCCGTGCCTCCAAAGTCTAAACAAACCGAGGCGAACAGGAGAGAGGTCTAAGCAATTTCGAAGCATCAACGTTTTCAACTCACCACAAACTTGCTTAATCCAAACAAAGCAGTTCGCCAGCCGCGGTCACGGCCTTATAATCTCGCATTACGCTGGCTTGGCCTCTTTTCGTCTTGGTCTTCATGCCAACATGAAAAGACACCACTGGGCTTGTAGTGCAGTGACGACGTATCTGTCGCACTTCAAGTCAGTATAATCGTGTTCATTAGAAACATCATTAAAAAGAGTAACGGCTATAGAGATTAGCCGATTTACATAAAGTGGCCACCTTCAGCAAACCGTACCACATCTGTGCTATATGCACCGTTTGCTACATGCCTACCATTTTGCAGAAAGCCTACATTTACTCAATTTCTTTGTACTGGGTTCAGGCTTAGCAGCGTGCTCAGAGCTGTGCTGGTTTCTTAGTGTAAACTACTGACAGAAAAGCGGGAAGTTCTGTAGCAGCTCTTGGACATAAACATTCGATTTTTTAAACAACTGCTCAATGTTTTACGTCTCTACCCACAGTTTTTTTATTATACTCAGAATGATTTCAGTGCGGCCGTGGTGAGGTTCCGCGAGGCGGTCTTCATGTACAGCCACCGACCTATTCCGAGATGCGCTAAATACAATCAACGCATATATTTGAGTGGTAGACTGCAAAAGGTTGATGAACCAGAATACCTAACTTTTATCAGAAGTAACGCTTCATATGCACGCTTTTCAGAAACAGGTTCGGATGAATTTGTGCAGCTGAAATTTCATCTGCTAGCCTATTACACTCGTCGGGATCTTGCTATATCTCAGCGAGAAGCATCTTATTCGATGTACAGTAAAGTATTTAGCCACAGCATTGAGATTTCTGCATATAAATTTTTTATACTCCTGTGCGCGTTATAAAAATTTGGAAAGCATTGCAACAGTGAGGTTAAGACAATGTCGTTTGAGCTTCAGTGCTAGGGTATACTTCAAAAGCAGTAGGAAACTGGTTAGTTATAACGATTTTCTGAATGCAATTGGCAGAGCAGTGTTCCCCTCTAAGAAAATTTTACACTAAGCAAATGTTTATTTTAGTGAGCATGCAATTACGCAACCATGCAGATTGCAGACGCACAACCAGTGAAACGTTTCAGGCTCTAAAAAGGGCTATGCAATATACACGACATTAAATTTGGAATGTTGCAAGTGCGCGAGAATCAGCTTTCACTGCGCAAATGGTCTGGTGGCACTGTGTATTTGCGCACCTTCGAGGGAACATTGGAGTAGAGCCATGTTTTGTTCGCAGACTTGTTTTTGTACAAAATTGGCCAATCCAATTCTGTCGTATTTCGAATCGTGCACCAGTCTAAACGCCCGGCGTCGTTTGCTGGTGATTAATAAATGACAGTATGCAACGCGACCGAATGAGGGTATGGCGGTACAAGGTTATATAAAGGAAGCATTTTCACAAGCCAAAAGATGTTAATAGCAAAGGCGTCTACTGAAGTATCTGTCGATTGCATCAGAGCGCCCAACTCGGAGAGCACGGTGCCATCCTAATTGTTGATCTGCTAACAGACAGCAGAGGTATCTCACAGGCTACTGCAACGCGCTGAAAAGTTTTAATTTCCAATTAATCGTTTCTTGATACATTTTCAACTTGCCGTCCAAAGTTTGGCATCGTCTTTTCTGAAGTATGCATTTTGAACAAACATAGTTCGTGCTAATACCTGACAAACACACAGCAGTTTTGGCAGAATAAGTTAACCTTGGCTGATTGTATCGTTTAAGCGTGCGGTCTTCATCACAGCAGACTGATTCTTCACAGGTCCATAAAAGACATGAAACTTTTGACTGACCAACTTATGTGCTGAAAACCGAAATTATAAATTTTCTTACAAATTCTAAGATGAATAACTTCAATGCTTGCGAGTCTTTGGGGAGAGCGCAATGCGTAAAAAAGAGAAAAGGCTTCCGGAAGGGCTTTTGAATGCGAAGAAAGACAAAATTGTAATGAATGTAGCCTGAACTGTTTACGTAGATAGCCTAGTTTCGACAGCATTGGGCCATATCCACCAAGATTGGATTTCAAATGCCGCCTGGGATGGGACAGTAATTGTTGGAGGTGTATCCAAAGTTACACAAGTCTCGATTACACCCTTCTAAGATAAGTCTAAATCGAAGGACAAGGTCACTTATACAGTGATGACGTCTTGCCAATTGGTTATGCAAGGTGATTTTAGCTGGTTGCTGAAAAGGGTCAAGTGCACTTGCGATGCGACTTAACGCCCGTTAAAACCACTTTCTCACGTATATGAGAAAAAGACCAAGACCTGCGTTATCCGGGTTCACACAGTCTGTTTTCTTAACGACAGTGAACTCGTGTTTTGAATAATAACAGAATGATGAGCAATTTACACGGGCTTGGCTGTTGCTAACCAGGAAATGCGTCTTTAACGACGCGTGCTGTTTCAGACACATGGCTTATTCCGGACCAGTGGAGCATCAGAGTTGCCTCCTAAATTGCTTGTAGAAACATAGGATTAAAACAGTACAATATGATACGCAATTCATGTTGGTGAAAAATCATATGTCGTATCGTGCTACACCGATTTTCTGCGTCTCTCAACCGTAGTTAAAAGCGCCTGTTGGCGTATGTTGGGAGTGTTGACGTTTCAAGGGTAGATTTTTGGGGACCGCCGATGCGCAGTGTGATACCCAAAGTCGTTGGTGCATCGTGTCATCACTTCCCGAACTTCCTGAATTTTTTTCTGGTGCTGGCCCTAGTGATAAAAAGGTGATAGCGCAATGCGGGCCTCAGTAAATCGGGGAGGGGGCAATCGCCCGGTTTCCCGCCCTAGTTGCGGGATTGTGCAGCCCGTACGACCATTTCTTTGTTAAATCCCGTGCAACGCAGCAACATGACATGAGCTTCCGCTTGTCAGAAAACAATCAAGGCAGTGCCGGATTAAGGTAGCGCGGGACCCGTAGCATATTTAAAAACACATTTGAACAAGTGAAAACTGTTAAATCATAAATTCTGTGGGCATCCATGTGTATACCATTAGGCATACTGAATTTCGTAAGTACGAAAAACCTGGTCTAAATAGCAACCGGTAGACATTGTGAGCTACAAACACGTAGGCCTATATACGTATCTATTTACTAATAAAGAACAGGGGCCGCTCGTCTAGACGGGCTTCCGGGCTGCAGCCCCCCCTGAAAAATCTAAGGCAAAAGATTCCGCCAAATGGCCAAACTCGCCTTAAGTTTGGATTTAGTTACGAAAATTTCACAACACAATCATTTTCGGTACTTCCGACACCATTTTGGCTCAACGTTTCCTAGGAATC
>JGI24159J19872_10013216_pt1 | contig 10742 bp, 4 predicted proteins | sample Ectturendosymbi4_FD_19872 | JGI IMG/M metagenome (IMG submission 19872)
ATCCAAATTTAAGGTGAGTTTGGCCGTTTGGCGGAATTTTTTGGTTCACATTTTTCAGGGAGGGCTGCAGCCCGGCAGCCCCTCTTGACGAGCCGCCCCTGCATTTCAATGTGAGATGGAACTGGATTACATTACTGCCAGCAGATTGTTGCTTGTCCCAGTAGCATTAAGAATTGGTTTCAGTTGATTTATCCTGGCTGCAGTACTGCGTTCTGTTGCCTTTATGCATACAACTTCGAAACATTTTGCGTAAATGGTTCGTGACTACAGTTTTAACTCTACCCACATGTCCTGCAAACCTTACAGAATCTTGTACGGATTTTTTATAATGATTTAGAAGCAATTCTTTCGCGTATTTCAGCTCTTTGCCCCGGAGGTCAAAGATTTCTATCAGATGAGCACTTGAAAGAATTCGCAAATCGTATTCACTTAGTGATAAATGATTTGTAACATGAAATTAAATAATTTTGGTAAAGAATTTGCTTCGGAAAGAGTCGAAGCTGCCTATATTCCTCAAACAATTTTTTCATTTATAGCTACTAAAAACAGTGCATTTGATTATTACTGGTAACTGTAACTCTTCCCGTCACCAGTGCTTCATGCGAGAGAAGTTTTTCAAAACTGAAATTAGTGAAAACATTTCCCAGAAATTCCATGACCAGTGAAAGATTGTGTAGCATTGATTTACTTTCAGCTGAAAGGTACTAGCTGAAAAACAGATTTAGATGAATTTGACAGTCGACATGATAATCGAAGGTTTAAGTTACACTCAGGTGATGATGATATAAAATTATGACGTAGCCTGTGCAAGGATCAGTGTAAGAATTATATTGCTAATTGTCTATTTGTCTGAATCTTTTTAGGTTTGGAGTTAGTGCGTGTTTCGCTTTTGACAAGACAGTCATAAATCAACGTAGGTTGAAATATGTTCATATTTAACGATATTCACAAGCCTGTGTTGGGTTTGACAGGGTTAATCACAGCAACTGAATCTTCAAAACAACGCAAAATCACCATGCAAGATAGACATTTTTGTTGGCCTCCCTACATTTTCTTTGGCCCCGAAGTGGTCCCCCACCTTTTTAATTCTAGATTCGCTACTGTATCAATGTAATTGACGCAAGTATTGTTTGTGCTTTGCCACCCATAGTCTTCTCGTATTTTGTTTTGCGCCAAAGTTATATTTTTAATGCTTATGCCAAAGGTTTGAACTTTGGGCAGCCTGCTGTTCAGATATAGCAGTATAGAGTTTGTTGTATGACAGTTGGTTAAGTTTGTTTAGTAACGATTTCATAGCTAATCCCGACAGAGTAACGCATTTTGTGAATTATAGATGTCATGTTACGTCCACATCGACTTTAATCTTGTTGATAATTGTACTTGCACGTTCGCAACAAAATTTGTCGTAGGTTATTGATCTAAATATCGGCCATGCAGGAGGAGATTAAAGTGGAGTCTCGTTAATATCAGAAAGTGTTAAGCTTGCGTAATTTGGCCAATAAAAAGCCATGTTTGCGATATTAGGCAGAGTTTACGAACTCAGATTTGTTTCTTCTGCAACAGTGTTGCTATAACTGCGCGGATGGTTCGATTCAGGTTTCTTAGTTGTTTACATTTAATCACGAAATCTCTAACTAATTGCTGTTTATGAATTGACCATTCTTAAATTCTAAATCCTTTCAATAATGTTGCATCAAAAGCTTTACTTGCAAACTAAGAGCCTGCACGCGTTTATGTGGAAACATATTTCGCTCTACAGAGAGAATATGCTTCATCATGACATATCCAGCCAATTTAGCTTGCTCTTGAGAAAAGCCTTATGTTAATTAATTTGTGAACGATTAGAAAAATCGTTTTCTGAAAATTTGTCAAAGCAGTGATGTATTTTAATTGAAATTTAAAAACGTGTGAAATACGGATGCAAAACAACAAACAAATCCGAGTGCAAGCGATTATGGACGTATGCAAGAACCGAGTACAACAAGTGAATTAAGAAGTACATTTGGTTTGCAACATAAACTCCTTTGATATGTACATCATGAAAAATAGTAAGCATTCACGAATTGACAAATAGAATGCATTCAAGTGCTTCATCACAATAACCTGGAAATGATTGGTTGCCCAGTGATTATTATGGTTGTGTTGCGATGGAAGGACTGCTGCAGCCAAACTGGTTTGATGGGCCAGCAGTTCCACATAATCTATTCAGAGAAGAGGTTGGAAATCTGGCTACCACTGATAAGTTAGATGAGCCCTCTGAAACAGACAGCTCTGATGAGGTGGAATGGAGTGAGGACTCAGATGATTCCGATTGCGAAAATGATGTTTATTAATTCGTCAAAGACAATGTTAATTGAAGGTAACTGTAGCATTAAACCTTAAACCTGATTTTACAAAACCAACAACAAATGTCCTTTGGTCTTTCTGAATGTAAGGACAGGAACATTATATATTTTGCGTAAAACAACTCTTGGATTTTCTGAGGTAACATCAACACTGCGATGAACGTTGTCTATGGAATGAAATACTTTCTCAGCAAAGAATCAGACACTTTCAGATCTTACGGAGTATATATTTCGCCTACGATGTAGGCATCATCAGCTCTTATTCAAATAGAATCTATTAACGTATGACTTGTTGTAGATTGATATCTTAATAACATTGTGTGCACCAAGAAAATTTATTGTGGTAGAACATTTAAAAATGTATTTAAAATAATAACGAAAAACTAAAACTTTTAAACTCCTTTCAAAAATTAATTTTTGGTCTGCGAAGTGCCGCCCGCGGCCCCCAGCCCCCTCTCCTCCCCTTGCTACGCCACTGTGTTTGACCCACTCAGTGTGGAAACAGTTGTGTATTTGCGAAAACGAAGCCAAAGTGGATTATTACCATGGCTCTGCAATAAGTTAAGATATGGGCCTACTTGTTGCTGCAGCTTAGCACAACGTTTGGTAAGTTGATATAGCCCAGTGGTTCCCAAAGTATGGATCAAAACCTAAAGAAGGGTCAAAAAATGGGTCGCGCATATACGACCAAAACCTGACCATACTGCTTTGACCAGGTTCGACTAAAATTTGAAGTAGAATAGTTTTTTAAGCAGTTTCGTTGAGTTGCACGGACGCATTTCCTTGGCTTACACATCAAAAGCTTTATTAACCTGCAAATTGTTAGTGCTACTTTCGGAATTGGGGGAGGGGCAATTTCCCCCATTGCCCCCCTGGCTACGCGTCTGCCTACATGCCTATTTGTATACGTCCAAAAGTCATTCTTCCACTTGATCAACGTGTTTTGTGTAGTGGTTGGTATAAAAAAATGTACTATGGCTAGCCCAGGCAGTCTTCTCTTATTTTGTATTGCATAGCAGCAAGATACCTTTGGTGCTTACGACCAACCAAAGTTACACATTTGCGCAGCCTACTGTTCAGACAGCCAGATTGAGTGAATTGTGCAGTTAGAAGAGTCTATTTAGCAATCATTGCTAAGTTGTCCCAAAACAGAGTAGTGCAGTTAATGGATTATGGATGTTAACCGTTGAGTCTACTTGAGGCGTTAGTCTGTATTTGTTAACGTTTATAGGCGATTTGAGATACAAATGTTATTAATCTAAACATGTGCCATGCACCAGGAGATTAACAAGTCCAGACATCAGCAAGGTTTATGCATGCCTATTTCGGCCAGTAAAAAACCCAATGCGCACGCTTTATAAGCATGTTTCACTTAAGCTCATGGTAAAGTTTATCAATTTGCGCTAATGAAAGAAGACGTTCATCGAAGCGCACTGTTTTGACCGGCCTCAGGTTTGTTCCTTCAGTAAGTGTTTTCAAAATTGAACGATAGGATTGATTCTGATTTCCTGCAAATTTTTTAAAATTTGCATTTCATTACGACATCTCTAAATAATCGACGTCAATTATAAATGACAATGAATTACGACCCAATTCCTTTTGTTAAGCTCGTTCAAAAATTTTGGTTGGAAACTATGAGCCTATTATGGGTATTTGAGGGAAAATATTTATAATTAATTTGCGCATTCTGCAAATGCTGTTCATGTTGTGAATTGAATATAAATTTTCAGCATGTCTAGCTCCCCTGCACAAACGCGAAGGCCCCAATGAAAGACTTTCTGGCGACGGTTCTGCCCAGACCCGCAGACACGGGGTGCGCATTCGGGAGTAGTTACCCCCAAATCCTTTTGTGCCCCCAAATTTTGTTACGCTCAGAAAAAATTGTTTTAAACATATGATAAAAACAAAAATCCTTCCCCCTTAAAAATGTATTTTGCCCCCCAAACCTTAAAACCTGGCTACGGGCCTGGTTTTGTCAAAATTGTGTCTGCAATTAGAATATTTCGTTTTGAAGGCCATTCGGCTTTGAGATGTAGCATAACGTCAAAAACTATTTTTATATATCAGCATTAGGGGGCCCCTCTAAATATTTTTTTGGGGGGCCCAGAGTTGGGCTGCTACGGCACTGATCAGGTGGTACACAGTCAGGCTCGTAACCAGCTTGGGAATGGGGCACCAGGTGGGGCGAAGTGTTTTCTGAGAGGGGCCCAAATTTTTAAAACTATGTGCAATAGTTTTAAACTATTTTCAATACATTTTTCTAGGGGACAAAAATTTTGCAGAGGGACTTTGCTCCCCCTAGTTACGGGCCTGTACACAGTACACAGGGCCGGCCCTAGCAGGTGCGGGGCCCAATGCAAGACCAAGGAGCGGGGTCTCTCTGAGCAGTGGTGTTGTGACGTCATTGTGCTCAGTCAACCGCTCTACGTGGTTTATATGACTACCAGAAAGGACGACAAATTATATTGGTTTAATTTTTTAGGGGCGTGGGCATCGCTGTATATGTCCTTGCTACGTCCATGTTCATGACTAATAGCATGCTGCTGCGGTGGGCCTCAGACAGTGTACCGCTACCACTCGTAATCAAGTCAAAACGTTTAAAGGAAACTCTGTAATGGATGTCCGAGCGGCGAGCGCAAGTGCAACGTTACATGTATCAAACTGAACTGACAAGCAAATTGAACATGCAAAGCAAATACTTAACTCTCGTTGAACGGCACTTTCGTTCGAAGAACAACTGACTTGGAGAATACTGCTAACATGAACTGATTGCTTTTGTCGCTTTCGATAACTACTAAACCACAAGCGCAGACGCGTTTTTGTATAAAGGTAGCGTCTGGGCTCACGATAAACTATCCGCTTTATCACGCAATACACGAAAAAAACAGACGTCACAAAAGAACAACCCATACATCTGCCCAAATTTCCCCTAAAGCCCTTTATTATAGTTATTCTCAATGCATCGATTTTGACACCAATGCAAACTGTTCTTTATCAATTAGATAAAGAATGTTTCTTTATCAGTTACAAATATTTCTACTGCCACGTCACAGATGTAGAAACAACTTTCCAAACACTTCATTGCAACTACGGCAGGTTCGGCTATCTTGATGTTCTACCCATGTCACGCTTTCTTTTTGGCATTTATATGTAATGTGGAACGTCTCAGTTTCTTAGTTATTTCAACAAAGTCGCCAGACAGCAAATGCAATGAAAGCATCTTTCAATTTTTCAGTTTTTTTGCATCAATTTTGATTCGCGTTTGAAGGCATTAAATATAATTTGTGATTAGATGGGATTTCAAACTTTGTCTTTATAACATCCTACAGCTATAGTTTCCGACCAGAGGGTAATATTGCCACCAGAAATAATCCATGGAGGCATAACAACCGTAAAATGTGGATTGCGATTTAAAAGAGTTTTGGACTGTCACAAATGAAGAAGTTGGGGGAACAGTAAACATAAAGTCTATACCAAATCGTGGCGTACTATACATTGTTATCAAAGGGAAGGCCCAGCTTGCAAATGTTTCAAAATAACGACCAAAAACGTCGCTACTCAACAGCTATTGACCGATTGCTCAGACAGGCTGACACGGTTCAGTATCAAGTACAGACGAAGCCGAAAAATGCAAAATAGAACATTGATTGCTGTTCGTTGAATGACCAATTGGGGGTGAGCATGCACCACATGCACCCCAGCTTCTACACCACTGATGGGCTGGATTTTGCAAGCTACGGGCGGTCCGGGATCAAATGATCTTGGACCGTGCCATTTCTAGTTGGAACACCTCTTTAGCTCTATCGGTTGACAAGTCATGGCCCAATATGTTCAAGTCACAATTGTGGCTTTCGTAAGCGTAATCTTGCCTATATGGTATTTCAGTAGAGAAACAATAGCACCAGAAAAATAATGGTTGCGGGACAGTGTATAACATCATCAGTCAATATCTTATTTTGCAATTTGTGGGCGAAATTTGCCCGAAAAACAAACGTTTTTAGTGCTTTCAATATTATGAAGACACTATATTTATAGGCTATTCTGTTGCGTACTTCTAGTAAAAACTAATTAAAATGACAATTATTAAAAAAATTAACTTTTGGAAAGACTTCCTGTTTCATCGGCAAGTTAGATGGAAACTGATCAAAAATTTTTGGTTGTGAAAAATTTGCATTTGGGCAGTGGTAGTCGCGGTCAACGTGATGACCGTCTTCCTCGTCTTCCTCATTTGTTTTCAAGGAAGTACTGTTTTCCCAACGTCTTTACTGTAACACCACAATCATAGAGCTATTGCTTTCATTTTTTGTAACAATTAAAAAAGATAAAATAATTCTTATGTGTTTTGATTATCATGACGTCTTCTTCTCACCGTGAGTTACACCGCAGGTTATGTGGCGGTGATGTGTAGGGCAGGCATGTTGCCACGGAGGGGGGGCGTTCGGGGACAGTTCCCCCCAAATTTTATTGTGCCGAGAAAATGTTTTATACAGTTTGTTTTAAACATATAATAAAAACAAAAATCTTGCCAAACCTAAACATCTATTTTTTCCCTCAAACCATAAAACCTGGCTACGGGCCTGGTATAATGCCGCCAGATACTTAAGCAATTTGACTTTATATAAAATGTAGTAATTTGTTATGTTGACTTGGTGTGCAATGCCACGTAAATCTTGGCCAAAATTTTTTTTTGAAGAAAATAGTCCTCCTTTTTCTTCTAACAGTATTTTTGAATTTGGAGGGATGAGTCAATATTTCTTTTGCTTTGTTGTAACATCACACCACAAAAAAGTGCTTTCGCATGCAGTTCAAATCATGCGTTTTGAAACTGATTTTCTGAAGGCAAATAGCGTTTTTTACCAGCTAAGCTGGGGTTAAGCTAGATGTGTTAATTGCAAGTGAAAACTATAAGCTTATCCTGGGTTATCCAATATCCACGCATTGCAGCAACACTATTTGTTTGTTCAGGAACCAACGTGAAGCAAAAATGTCTGGCAGTGATATTAACTAAATTAAACTGTGGTAGGCAGTATATGTTGGAATGAGCCATTATGCACATGTCATCTTTTTTAAGTAAGCGACAATTCCTGTTCAAATAGTTTTTATTTGTCTTTCAGAATGTGTCAGAGATGCTAAAAAGCATTTTGGAAAGGGTGGAAATTATGCTTGCAGCGGCTGACATTTCACCCATTTTGCCACCTCCAGTAATTGACCTTTATGAAGATACGGACTTGTCGGCAGCTTACGCGTATCGACAACCCCTTCCTTTTTTTATGGAAGAAGAAAGTGACCTAAACGCTGAAGCGAAGTCACGTGCAAATAGATTGGTTAACGCCTTCAACGCAACCTTCAAATACAGGTGGGTTCGGAGACGTTTGGTCGCACACACTTAGGCAGATTTAAAAGATATAGGTACACGTACTGTAACGTGAATGAAACAGTGGCCCAAGCCATTTTTTAACGACTGTAGGAGCCGATATATCGAGTTTTCGGCACGATTTTTGCGATAACTCGCAAACCACTGAAGCTGCATCGAAACGTAAGACTTTTCCACAATGTCGAGACCTATTCCACAGTCTGGAAAAGGTTTTTTAACGGCGCGCAGCTCTTGAAGGCGTATTTTTGACCTCATTTTTGACGTCAGGTTGAAGAAAAACGATTTTGGCGTAGCCAAAAAAGCAGTGGTTTCAATCAAAGACCTGTGAAGAGAAAATCAAATACGCTAGAAAAATTCGTTCTGCTTAAAAAAAGTCGGCCATGACCAATCCTGTAAAAGAATTTCAGCAAAAAAAACTCAACATGTTTTTTGGGGATCCAGGGAGCAAAATGTCTATTTACAGAGGATGTTTTTCTCCTTTTACGTCTCGAAGGCCCATATCTCCAAGTCCAAACACCGTGAAAATCTTAAAATTGCAGAGCAAGNTGGCATACAACTGTCAATTAAATCAATGTTTTCAAAGATATAGCATCCTTTTAATGCACATCACAAAGAAAAGTAAAATCTATTATATCAAATCGAATTTGAACAAGCTTAATGCTGGCACTGATTAGTTTGATACAAGTTGCTGTCAGGTGTGATATGAACACCATAGAGGACTGTCATCAGTTTAATGAAGGTCTATTACAATTGAAACGCTGTCCAGTCTTTTGGTGATAACCTGATAGCATTTTATCCAGTGGCGTAGCCATCCCAAAAATTTTGGTGGGGCTAAAATGGTTGATTTTAGGCGAATAGCTCTATTTTGTTTAGAAAAACGCCTCTCAAAGCACAAAATGACTATATTTTCTGAAAATTTTGAGGGGGCATGGCCCCCCTGGCTACGCCCATGATTTTATCGCTATTTCCCAAGTCACGCAGCAATTGCATGATTGAAAAATATCTCACGTGTTCAACATTGAACAACTAACTCAATGTTTGAGCATGCAGATTTCTGCTGCTTTTTGTAAACGCTGTTCACGCTTCGTGAATCCCAAAGTAAGCTCTGATCATGTGTTAGGAACAAGCTGATGACGGAGGTCATAGAGTGGTTAGCAGCCATGCAGTTTGATCTGGAAGCACGAGAGACCGAGGATAAAAGAAACAAAATCGCGGAACTGGAGCAAACCAAGTCTCTGCTGTCAATGCTGGATGCGATGGATCAAGCGAACGAGGCATTGCAGCGGATGCAACAAATAGGAGAGGCTTTGTTTGATGAACGAGACGCCGACTCGTCAACCTCAAGGTAAACGTTTCAAACACAAGTGATATAGATTTGATGGAAAGTTATCTATAGACCCAACGGTTTCTTGCTTAAATCAGCATTGAAAATAATGGTGTCCGTTCAAAACATACCTATTTATAACAGACCACACATAACAGACCATTTATAACAAACCACTCGAAACAGACCATCATTCGTAACAGACCTGTTCATAATCCACCCGTTCATAACAAACCATGTTCATCACAGACCAGTTCCCAACAGACCACGTTCCAGCAGCGGATCCTGACTATGCTTTTGGGGTCAGGGGGAGGCAGTCAACTACGGGGGCGTCGAAAGGTCTTCACTTGTTTTAAAATGGGTATCACACGAACAGTGACGTAGCCAGCCCAAGAATTGGGGAGGGGGCAAAATGTTTGATTTTAGGCGAATAACAATATTTTGTTAGGAAAAACGTCTCTCAAAGCACAAAATGACCATACGTTCAAAAAATTTGGGGAGGGCCAGGCCCCTTTGCCCCCCTACGCCAATGCACACCAAAGTGGTTACGTTTTGCAGGCCAGGAAAATGGCTGTTTTTTTTGCCAACTAAGCGATCTTTCAGGGAATAACCACACTTTGAAAGTGCTTTATGTTATTAAATATTTAACGTTTGAAGCGAGTCCCAAATGATGGGCTTCGTTTTTCACAAGCTAGACATAACTGAGAACATTTTTATATCTATAAAAACTACTGAAAAATATACCCTAAAACAGAGTCTTCAAACTACAGCCGTGCGCCGAATCCGGCCAGTGAAGCATTTTCATCCGGTCGCAAACAGACTTTGTTAGTAATGAACAATTAATATATTCACAAGAAACTTGTTTATTTGGTAGAATGTAACGTATCCCAAAACTATTGCATTACATAAGATGTCCGGCCCTCGAACTGTTGTGTAGTAGCTTTATTGTGGCCCTCGGAAAAAAGTTTGGAGACCTTTGCCCTACAGCATGCTGCGCCCTACAGTATTTGACACTGTTCAGGCTATACGTAGATCGGAAACACAATGTCTGCAACGTATTCCTGCCCTGGTCCCCTGGTTAGAAGTAAAACGGATCTTCTTCACTAACAAGTGACACCTCAAGCCCCACGACTGAAGTCAAGTCAATAGGTAAATGACCAGTGGCGATTCTAAGGGGGGGCCTGGGTGGGCCATGCCCTTCCAGATTTTTGCTTGGACCCCGTTTGGCCCCCCCAGTTTTTTTCTTAATTTCCCGTTTAGGTTAGTTTGGTTGACATATGCAGGTTGCCCAATGCGTTTTGTAAAAACACCGGCCATTTTGTCAACAGCGCCAGATCTAAGCTGTGTCGTAATTCGTAAGCGGCACAGGGACAACAGAGACAATCAGTATTATTTAGCCACAATTAATAATTTGCCCGTATTTTGACTGATTCGTTACATTTCGGTGGGTGTGTGTGACGTGACAATCGCATCAAGGATTGCGTCAACAGCGGCAAACAAACTTCGCTGAGAAACTGTCCCGACACGATTCACTGCAAGAGTCATTATAATCTTAGAAATTTTTCATTAGTTCATTTTGAAGTTACGGCAAATTATTTAATTTCACAATACCGGCTTCACACAATGCTTTTCAAAATACCGGCCTTTTACGGGCCTCTGCTAAATTAGCAGTTAAATACCGGTAAGGCCGGTCACATAC
>JGI24159J19872_10013217_pt1 | contig 10742 bp, 8 predicted proteins | sample Ectturendosymbi4_FD_19872 | JGI IMG/M metagenome (IMG submission 19872)
ACTCAATTAGAGGTGGAAGAGCGGAAAATCTTGGCTTTTGGCCAAGTCCATGCAAACGAAAATAGGTTGTGTCAAGTCTTTCGCAGTCAAATATGCGCATAAATGCAACTTCCTGCGCATAAATGCAACTTTCGTTGAAAATAAATGCAACTTTCTCACTTTTTTACTACAACAAAAACTTGCCCTAGTTATTACTTAAGCAAAACACTTCGATTCAATCACGGAAGCAAAAGCACATATACATATTTACAAATGTTTTAGAATCGAAGATGGAAAAAGCAAATTTCGATTCTAGCGAAATTAGAAACACTTGCAATATCATCTTTTCTTTCATAAGCCTGTGTTCAATCTTTTGAAAGCGTTGTTGATATGAGACAAGTACGAAATTCAGTTGCAACCGACACAGGTTATCTTCCGGCGAAACACCATGATATAACAAGGATGTAAAGATATTTAGTCTGTTTAAAATCTAACAGTTGTTTTGTGTTGTTTCTAATTAATTGTTTCATCTTTTTAATTGCAACGAAAAAGTGTTTTGTAAAAAAGATAGTCCATTCTGATCTGGTTTTATTGTTTGTTCCATAACAACGTTAAACGTTAGCAGTTAGTCGTTACAACAAGTTCCCCTTTAAAACCAACTGAGCATATACGCATAACGATCAAAGCATTTTCGTCGCTTAAAGCCGACTCAACATCAACTATGCTGTAAGAGCTGTTGAGTTGAATGTGAACAACAAAGCTTAGGCCAACAGCCAAACATCACTAAATAACACACGCAACAGTGGTACAAATGTCTAAGCAGGCTATACCGTCTACAGCTGTCTACAGATATCGCACTGTGCTGCTTGTATAGATAGATTCTATTGTTCACTTTGGTTAAAATGTTTTATTTTGTGGCGCATTTCCAGGAAAACACTAAACAGATTTTTTAATTACTCTCTCATGCGAAGCAATAAGATTTTTTGAAAAATTATGTTCGCTTGCATATTATCGATGATGCAATATTTCATGCCTCTACTGCCGGCTATACCTCAGTATTTTGCCATGCATGATAGATACTTATTAGCCCTGCGTAAGTTGCACATAGCTTTTCTTAAATAACCTAAAACTTCTTTACGTATATGCACTAAGGACATGATTTCGCTCAAAAAAGAAGCACTAGCCACTGGTGTACATGGTTTGCGACGAGTAAAAATGTTTGCACAGTTTGTTCTCTTACCTGCAATCTTCCCTGCGTGGATCGCAGCAGCACATAGATACGAATCTGTAGTGTATACGATTGTGCCCCACACAAAATGCGGCGCTATGTTGCAATTTCCTGGGCAAAGCGCCACGTACTTTTGTGAGTAACTGAGATCTCCGATCGAATTACAAGTGGCTGAAAATAAAAAATTACAGACATAAAGCACATGGAAGTTTTCAGTAACTGCTTGATATCGGAATGAAAGTAGCAAATGTCAAAGTGATCCTACACAACCAATGCTTTGGTTTTCAAATAATTGGGAAACCAGCAACATTGGCGCAAAGTGGTTTGTTGACAAAGTATACAAGAAAATGATCTTGGATGCATTACGTGGTGAAGTTCCGATTTTGTTCGGTATTGAACTTTCATGTTCTAAAGATGTATGCGGATATGCAGATGTTTGCTTTGCACCTAAAGCGTTGCAATCAAAGAAATTTCTTTTGTGCATTTTAAATTTTCTAATCATTGTGGTTTGACAGCAAACATCAAAAAATTACGTTCTGTAACTACAAATATTATTGGTTTCATGCCTCATGTACACCTTTTGGTCAACAAATTGTAAAATATAAGTTCGGATTTGCAAATCCTGAACAGTTTTCACTCTTTTTCTTTGTAATTGTAACACATCATGACTACCAATTACACAAATTTGAGCATTTCCACGGACTTCTCAGTGGAAAAAGATGTGGAGAGACTAGTTTTGAGGAGATCCACAAAAACAAATCATCGAACACTTTTCTCCGTAAATGTTCAACGTTTTAAGCCGAGCTGCAGAAATATTTGATTTTGCTTATATACACACGCTATGAACTTTATGTCTGAATGCTATAAACTCTTTATCTGAACTTTTTGTGTGATTTGTTTGAATCAGGACACTTTGTATAACGACAAGGTTCAGAAATACATTACATTTCTTTAAGAAAACCGAAGCTATTTCTTAAACCTTTCATCAAACTAACGCGTTTCTTGGTACTCACCTTCCACCGTTGGAACAACAATATTTTGCAAGTCTCTAAGGCTCTCTGCAAAAAGTTTGATAAGCATTTGTTGATTTACTTGATGACGAAAATGGATAAAACAAAAGGCTGTACTAAGTGATCATTTTTATTTGAACGATTTTTACAACAACCAAGTAAAATTTATCCAAAGAGTTAGGTAACGTTTATCAAAAATTCTTTTCAAAAATGAGTTTCTCACTTCTTACAACCGACATCGTGGCATAGATTGGAGTTAGTTGAGCTTGAATAATGTTGCTGACCTGAGATCTAGTGAGAAAGTTGGTTGTGTTCACTTCTGGTCGCTCTAAAAAGCAAATGCTGGTTAATAATGTTAGTAGGTAAACAAGATTCGGCGAATTATAGTTCGGGGTAGGGATGTTGCCGGATAGAACATTCTAGCCCATATCTTGGAGTGCTTTTAAAAACTAATAATATTTTTTACAAGGCCATCGTTGAAAAATGTAGGAATTGGAACACCACACACCATTTATACGTAATTTTTAACATTCACTATTGTCTCGCATTTAGAATTGTCGCTGTACGTGTTGCAGTTATTCACAATTAATGCAGCAATCACGCTGTTGCAAAGTATTGGTAGGTGTTCTTTTCAAAGCAATCTGGCTGTCAGTTGTGACAATGCTTTTTCAGCATTGTGCTGGCTAATGGCTGTAAAATATGCAAAATAACCACAAATGGTCGCGTGTAGAAAGATAAATCAGTTTCCTGTTGGTTTCAGCTCTGTTTGCTTCGGTGTACCTTATAAAATTTCATAAGCTGGATTTGCAAAAAGTGTCATTTTACGATTTTTACTTGTGCAAAAGTGGCTCCTATGCAAACTTAATGAAACACACTATCGCTCTGCCTTAAGTCTGTAAAACACTTCTAACGATTGCAAGTTTTAATTTTTTATAATTCAGGTTACAGTGGCGATCACCAAAAGTTTCGTTTACCAATTGTCATTTTCGAAAGAGCACGCAGTGTAAACTTTGCAGAAAGGTTTGCAAACCTTCGTACGATCAACCAAGCATGTGGTTAAAAACACGCGATTCATAGCCTAACATCGTTGTAGATTTGAATTTGGTATTCCACTAGCATCCAGTGTCATATTTCTGAACAGGCATCAAAACACACAACAGCTGGAAAATGGCAGTTCCCTTGGGCTGCTACTGTTTTCGTTCTTTCAATCATCACTGCAAAGACTGAGCAGTGAGGAGAATTTCATGGCTGTTATTGTTACTTTAAAAATGTGAGGTCGGAGTACTCGGAGAGCAAAATAAGAACTATACTCGACAGCAGCACACGCGAGATGCAAAAAGTGCTGCAAAACTATTTATTTTTTATTTTTTCAAAGCTCGTTACCGCATCTTTGAAAAACTAATGCTTTGTTTTCCTGTGACCTGTTGTACGATTGAGATTGTGAGCATTGAAATCTAAAAGATTATCCTGACTAAGCATCTGGAAGTTTGAAATAAGAAAATTGCAGTCTCCTGTCCTCATATATTGGCGTCCGCATAAATTTTTCTAGAGGGGGAAAGTCGACATTTTACTTATCCTTTTCAGGCTGCTGACGATGAAATGCAAATGGACGGTCACAAAACGCTTTACCCTTTCTACACCGCAAACAAAAAGGGTTCTTATTACGGCAACAGTTGCAAAAATGCTCTTCGTTGGCAGCAATGGTTCTTTTACACTCGAAATTCTTTGCCCCCGAAAAACTACGTGGCATACCGCTATCAGCAGTTGCTGTTTCGCTGCATTACCTGCCACAGATGCCTGCTGCATTCAACAGTCACATGCGGCAAAACACCAACTGCCGTAATATCGTACTCTGAAGTGAACTTTCGAAGATTTGTTGCCATGTTATTGTTACGCAATAAAGACCGTTAGTAGAACAATCCGCTCCAAGTTTCGCAACATGCCCCTAAATAGCGGATTTAGTGAACTGCAAGCTCATCACTGCATGATACCAAAACAGTAAACATGGCTCTTGTACAGTGTGAGTGTCACACCGTAAAATAAACTGTCATTGCAAGAAGTAAGTCAAATAATCGGAATTAAGCTGTTGACTTAAGGTTTTCTCAAAACTTTTGGTTCTTCGTCTCAATTTCCGGGGGGGAATGCCCGTTTTTCCTCTTCTGCGGATGCCCATGCCTGTCCTTAACTTTAATCATACGACGTTCCGCAGGTCGACTTAGCAACAATTCAGATAAACACTTCTATGAATCAGAAATTACATTTCCAGCAAAATGGCAAGATAGGAAAAGATAGGTAAGTGCAGGATGAGAAAACATACTGTTTTTGATGCGATACAACTATATGTGTTAATATTACTAGAAAACAACATGATGTTACCATTAACTTATTTTATTTAGGTCGTTGTCTCAGACTCACAGTCCACATCCCAGTGCTTGGTAATAAAACGCTTAATCATAGAACTCCACAGGGAGGTGTTAGTTGATATTCACAGGCAATATAAAAAAGGAATAACTACTGCAACAACGCACCAGCAACTGCTGCAACCTCTCAGCCCCATGCAGAATAGATTCATAGTGGGAAAAGAGAAGTCTTCGAAGACTTTTAAAAAGAATCAGACATTTTAAGTTATAGCAGACCCCTTTAAGGACCGCAAAAGCCACTTAGTATGTCGCTTTCAGGCAAGTTTGTTCATAACTCGCCAACTGATTACGCTAGTGTCAGAGAAGATATTATAAGATGCGGATTTTCATGTGCTTGCCCTTAAAAATTGGATTTAACTTTGTGGGAAACAGAGTGAAGTCACGACGTGGTCCCAGTGGCATTACTGGGACCTGTGAAAATTTCAAATGCCAATTTACTCGTTTTTTTTGAAAGAAAGAACTCAATAAGAAGCATCTGTGTTTACCAGTTCCACAACTGGCAGGCATACCTTAGCATGCAGTAGACACTAACAAAGCATTTTTGAGCAAAGATGCCCTCGAACCTGTTCTCTGCACATTGAATTGATTTCACTTGTCCCTGAATATATCACGGTGATTTGACAATGAGGCACAGAGCAGACATTATTTAGCAAACTTGACGCTTATTTAGCAAACTTAACGCGCACGCACTATTTAGATTTTAGAACAATACTTGGTGCAGCAGTTGTTTACAAATCTTTAAAGGCAAAACTACACCAAATTTCTTTTGTAGTTAAAAACATTTTTAACAATTTCCAATTCAGCAGCTTGGTTATAACAAATATTCAGAAGGCATTGAAGACCACTAAAGCTTGGGGCAAACATACAACCATCATCAGCTGAGAGTAACTGATTCAAAACATATTTCCAACAGTGCATCCGCTCTTGTTGAACAGAGTTGAACTGAGAGTGCATCGTGGTAAATAGCAAATAGATATACGCGACTCAAAACTCCCCCGTTTTTCCCCATTATTTACAGTGAAGGGGTCTGAAAGGAAAATACCCATAGGTGGCGGAACCGGGGGAGCGGCATGGGCCTAGGCCTCCCCACTTTTATTTCTGGGGGGACTGGCTCCCCACTTTTAAATTTCGAATTTTGCCGAAATAAGCTTAAGTAACACAATTACTATTGGGTCCATTGTAAACGTAAATCGTTTAATGAAAAAGATGTTGCAGAATGTTGTCAATATTATTTGTAATATATTATTTGTAATTTGTCAGGATTTAGTGATTGTTTGGCAGAATACACTGTGCACACTCTGTCACCCTGCTATGGCTTGCTTGTCGCATTGGTGGTGTTGAACAGTGTTGCCAGATGGTGTAATACAACACAATTTTATACAAAAATGGTGTAATTTTACCAACTTGTGTTCATGGGCGTCGGAAAGATTTTTCCAGGGGGGCACTAGTGGATTTTTCCAAACGTTTTTCTAGGGGGCGGGGCAAAAGTGGTGAAATTTGTTTTTTAACATGCGAAACTAAGAAAACAGCTTTCTTTGCTGAAATTTTCAAATTCCTTCCCCTTTCCGACACCCATGCTTGCGTGGAGGAAAACGTTTGTGCCACACCATTAAAAATTGGTGTAATTTCAAGCGTTTCAACACCATTCTAAATTGTGAAAGTTTGGTGAAACTTATACGCAAAATGAAATATTTGACTGATCAATTTCAATTGTGTTTTTGCTTGTGCATGGGCAACACGAAACAGCTATATTTATTTCTGCACTGGCAACACATTTGGCATCCTTACAGACAACTTGCTAATTGCTACATACACTTTGTCTTTCCATTCCGGTATCTAATACAGTTGTAGAACGGGTATTTAGTCATGTTGCTTCTGTGTTCAAGATGTGGAAAAGTTGTGATTTTGAACGTGGTTAAGACAGGTATCAATGCTATTTTTTAAGCTATTTTCTTGGTGTTTTTAACAGCCTAGTGGCGTTTCCGACATACGGGGCCTTCGGGCTTAGCCCGAGTCTTCGATTACGGTTTATACCAGAGAACGCAAGCTTACTTGCTTTGTGTATTTGTGCCACCACCCACGGTTCCACTTCACTAAGTTGCTAACTCGGGCTCTTTTCTTTGGGTCTTGTCACTGTGCTTGCTTCAGTCTTTCTCTTGTGCTTGCCTCAGTACTTCAAGGCGATTCAGATACCTGCACCACGACCAGTGGCGTAGCGAGGCTAAGTGCCGCCCGGGGCCGACCACAAAAGTGCCGCCCTTTCCACCCCTTAAATTTGCTTACAAAAATTTAAAATGAAAAAAGATCATGTTTCGTGCTTATTTTAAAGATATAAGGATTAATAAAGCATCTTGAAAATTAAAATCAAATACTCACAAACTGAAATGGGTCTTGTTTTTCATTGTCGATATGAGTCGTGCTGTATTCTGCTTGTCGCTACCTTTCTCATCATTAATTTTCCCACTTTTTGCTTTCTCCACATATGCGTGTACGAACCAGACATATTTTGTCAAATTTTCTTCCCTGTTGATTTTTAATCTCCGGTAAGCCCACCGCATGGCTTTTTAAATAATTTACTCATTCCAGGGGATCAAACGAAAAAATTAAGGGATGTGATGACGGCATACCTATTTTACAGTTGTAAACATTTATTTATGTTAAAATTTCCCGTAGTATCCCAGTCTTCAACTAAGAAAAGTATATATACTGCATATAGCAGGCTAGACTAGTAAATCTGATTATATGATCTCAGTCGTGTAAAGAACGTTCCATTGTTCACTTTACGTTTCAGTGGTGGTTTACTCCTCTTAGAATACACAAAAGGCTTCAAACGTTAGCGCGGGCACTTGTTGCGCGGAGCCCTGTGTAGGCGCGTGGACCCATTTTGAAAGAAGATGTTAAACAGGTTAAAACCGGCTGTGTTTGAGGTTAAAACCGGCAACATTCACCCGAACAATAAGCAGAAACCAAAGATTACAAACAAAAACAACGGAAAAATAACATGTCAATGTGGCCAGCCAGTTTCAGTGTAAAATGTGCTTCGGAACTTATGTTGTGGTTTTCACCTACATTTTCTAGTGCCCTGGTTAACGCCACAAAAAAAAACGTTTCAGTCGCGGCGTTTCAGCCAACACTGCCAGATTCTTGCGCTTTTTCTCCTTAGAAACTTTGATATATTTAGTTGCTGATGACATTACAGATTTCGGCATCGCGCTAGCTAAACACTGCAATCTCGCTTTCTGCTCTTTCTTTCTACAAATCGACCGATCATAAATAGGGTTGCCAGATGCTTTTTGTAAAAATACCGGCCATTTGCCAACAGTGTCAGATCTAAGCTGTGTCGTAATTTGTAAGCGGTAGGCTACAGGGAAAACAGAGAGACAATCAGTATTGTTAAGCCATTTTCCCGTATTTTGGCTGGCTCATTACGTTTCGGTGCGTGTGTGACGTGACAATCGCACCAAGAATTGCGTCAACAGCAACAAAAAACTTCGCTGAAGGAACTTTCCTGACAAGATTCACCACTAGAGTCATTGCAATTTCAGAAATTCTGCTCTAGTTCTTTTTGAAGTTACGGCAAATTGTTTTTTTGAAAATACCGGCTTCGGACACTGATTTTCAAAATACCGGCCTTTTACCGGCCTTTGCTAAATTAGCAGTAAAATACCGGTCAGGCCGGTGAAATACCGGCCATCTGGCAACCCTAATCATAAACCTGTCCTGACGGAACACGCAATAAAATTTGGTGCAAATGGCTTGACTAGCTTCACATGCTTCGTATGTTTATGACATAATAAAAGGATAGTAGCCATTGGAAGAAAAGTGCGTTTCCACCATACGTTAACCTTTATGACGAAACAAAGGGCGGAGTTTGGCTGCGGATACCTTCAGACAGCACAAGTTACGGGATCATTGATACTAAAGAGCAACCACAGCAGAACTAGCTTTGCTGCTGAAGCGCACAAATAGTACCGTTTTCGCGACATTTGTGCAGTAGGAGTGATGCACGAGAAGATAATCATACCCATGCCAAAAGAACGAGCAGATCTATAAGGAAAAGCTACCAGCAAAATTCAAATATACTTGCATTGAACACAACCGAAAATATTTATATTCAGTAGTGATTACTAAAACTGGCGGGAAGTCAAACTTGCAGAGAAATCATTAATGATACTCAACGCAACATCGGAATATAGAGTTGTATGCCTGTATCTCTTTTGAATCACGACAATATTTTATTTAAAACAAATAAATGTCATCACGGGGGCCCCCTTGGAGCGGAGGGCCCGGGGCAATTGTGCCCGTTGTCCCCTTAGTCCAGCCCTGATCCCACTTCGCTTGCAAGGTCTGATTCCTCTACCAACTCACCAACATGCTTAACAAGCACATTTGTACATCGCGGTTAATTAATTGTTTAAACATCAAGTTGTGGTTAATTCTGTCAAACGCCTTTTAACTTATTCATCAACACTAGCATAATTACATTACAATATTTCTGGTGTTAAATTGCAATCATATTTGAAAAAGCACTACGACCCATAAGAATATTTAAGGACAATAATACAATCTTAAAGAATTTCAAAACAAGTACTCTATCTTGTTTATATCCATGCATTTTTTATCGTGTTCATTGTTTGCAAACCGTTGTTGATATTACGCCGATATTGCGTCATACTGTTACATCATTAAACAGCAGGGAACGTCTGACAGAAACTTCTACGGTTTTACTGTCAAGAATGGGCAAAAATAGTACCAGGGAAAGGGATATCGCAAATTTTGCTTGACCTTCCCTTTCATTTGCTCCTTTAAAATTTTCCTGTAACTTGATGTAATCGTTGCTGAAAATTTTCCAATGCATCAGTACTCAATTTTTAAAAATAATCTTCGTAAAATGGTTGAGATTTTTTCTTAAACTTGCCTCATGAAAAAGTGCAGATGCAAAATTATAAAAGCAAAATTAAGGCACTGCAGTGCCTAGGAAATTAGACCAAGCGCAGCCACTATCGCAAATGGCAAATTCATTCTCTGATCAATAACAATTTTATAAATGAGCATTAGGAGCAACTGTGATTCTTTACAAATATTTTCTTGCCAACTGTTCGCTTCATTTTACATCGAAAGCGCAAAATACAGCGACTGACGCAATTTTTTACTCAAAGAATAAGTCTGGAGGTCTTCTGTGAATAATATTAATCAAAGATTTTCAGAAATTGGTGTGATTTGTTATGTGATCACAAAGTGGAGCTATTCTGCCCAGGTTAGCAAAAAATTTCTTTATAATTGTATTAGATTCAAAACTCTAAACATTTTTGCAAGCTTTGCTGCTGCTCCGCGTAAGGATGTGTATTTTGCGAATATGGTATAGCTATTAGTATCTGGAGATAAATGCTAGACAAGTACCGCTGACAGTGAGATCAATGTTTAATAGGCAGGTTAACTGCTTTTGCGGACGTTTTAGTACCAAGAAAACGCGCATTGAAGTTTTCTTCTAAATAAATCCTAGCTCCCGTAGTGCATAATTATATCTAAAAGCATGCGCTTTACGAAGTATTAACAAAAGCATCAATTTGGCATCAGCGTATTTGTACGTTATTTGGGAGGTCTGCAGTCTAGATGACCCTTGATCCTTCGCAGCCTCCAACTCCCTCATGCATTCTATACATCGATGTACTTGGAAGTCATTGCAGTTCTTCATTATAATAATCATGATGGCGTCAATAAAGCTTGTATTTAATCAAAGTACAGTAAATGCATTAGCGCTATCAAGCGTATACTCTATACTACCGCAATGTATACATCCTCGTCTTCTTTCGTGTATTTGTGTTTTTTTCTCTTTACTGCTGTTGCGATCGGAAATCCCGAGCGGCATATGCTCAAAGCTTCGCACTGTGGCAGCAAGCAACAATAGAGTTCATATGCCGTGATCACTCTCCGCGTACGCTAGTTGTTACGTTCAGTCGTTCACATGTGAGTATCGGCAGAGCTTCCACGTCATGATCACTCGTTTATTGCTTGTTCACGCCACATATATGTATGGTGTTGTTCTTCACGCACATCCCGTTCGTGGTGAATCACACAATCAACGCAACACCACCGGAGAGGTTG
>JGI24159J19872_10013219_pt1 | contig 10741 bp, 5 predicted proteins | sample Ectturendosymbi4_FD_19872 | JGI IMG/M metagenome (IMG submission 19872)
GGGGGGGGCAATTAGCGGCCCGCGGGCCACATGTGGCCCGCCACAACGTTTTCAGTGGCCCGCGGAAGCATTCAGGAAAAATTATCAAGTCTGAAATTTCTTCGAACTTTAACTTGAACCGAGACTTGCTTCTATTTCTACAAGAGCAGCATTTCTCAACCTGAGGTCGCGAAGTTTTTTAGGATGCACAAAGATTTCAATATAACGATATGCTTAACTTGTCGTGCTTGTCCTACCACTTAAGTTCAAATCGCAAAATCTGGCAAATCGCAATGGATTTGCTTCTCTGCGCAGCTTGTTTATGGCGCATACCGTAATATACTACTTGCAAGTATAGCATCGGAGTTACCAACTCAAATATCACAATATGCTGCAAAATATGATTGGCAATGTATGTATCCGAAGTCGCAACCTGAAGAGCAGGTACGTCTTTCCATCGTCAGACCACCGTTGTACAGTCCAATCTGTCAGTTTTATTATCCACAATCCTGTCCGTCTATTGTCGAAATTCGAGGTGAAGTAAACCACAAGCGGTATAATGCTTGTGTCAATTGACCTGTTTGGTCGTTCTTGTTCTAAAACAGTTGTAGTTTTTGATGCCAGCAACATATTATTGTGAACTTGCAGCCAGCAGTCAGGTGGAAACATATTCTACCTCCAAAATATTATAATACTTTCGTTTCTATTGTAGCCATGGATAAGAAGCGCAAGTATTTTGAAGAGTATCAAACCAGTTGTTGACTAAGATAGCCCATCAACAGTTATTGTTGTGAAATTGCAGCCAACATTCAGGAAGAAGCGTATTGCAGTGGTAGAAGGCTTTCAGCGCTAAGTATATGAAACCTTCGAAATTGATATTGCACTTAGAGACAAAGCATTCCAATCACGCCACAAAAAATAAAGAATTTTTCCGACGCCCTGAAGGGAGGCCAGAAACTTATCTTGCAGGCAGTTTCCATCAAGACAACAGGCATCATATGAAGTCGTACTTGAAATTGCCAAGCAAAAAAACTCAAACGATTGGAAAAATGCTTGCGAAGCCGTGTTTGTTGAAAACAGTAAAACAACATCTTGGAGAAGCTAGTAAGGCAAACATAAGACGAATATCTCATCCAACGATACCATTCAGAGGCGCATTTCAGATGTGCCGGAAGATGTGAAAGACCAGGTGATAAATGAAAGCATCTCCAACTCAAATGATTTTTTTCAAGTGGATGAGGCAGCATATGTTACTTCATGTGCTCAGTTGTTTGTTTTCGTAAGATATATTCATTCCTGAGACATTAAAAGAGGAGTTCCTGTTTTGTGAGGAACTGCAAGCTACAACATGTGCAGATGTTCGGGAGAAGTAAAAATCTTTCGATTTTGCAGAGTTGCAGTGGAAATATGATTGTTACTCCTCCGCAAAATGTGCTGGATTCCACGATAAAATGATCAATTACATCAAATCCGGAAGCCTAAATACTTGCCTATTTAAAGAATTCTGCGAAGTCATGATTTCGACACACGACTTTTTCTATTCCACACGTCTGTATGTTGGCTATCGAAAGGAAACATTCTAAAACACGTTTTCGTGATGAAAGATGAAATGAAATTATTCTCAATGAAATAAAATTATTCTCAGAGCTGAAAACAAACGAGTTGTTGTTTTATATTAGTGACTAGATTTGGTTGAAAAAACCTTGCTTTTCTGGTTGAAATTTTTGAAAGGTTTAAAGCTAAAAGGAAAGGTTACAAACATCATCCAGCTTCGTGACGAATCTGCAAGCATTTTATTCGAAGTTGCAAAACTGACTTGGTAAAGTAATGCAAGTGACGTTGCTACGTTTGAGAAATTGTCAAGTGTTGTTGAAAAAACTGAAAAACTTGCTAAGAATTTGAAGACATCTATAATAGACCACATTCAATCTCATGAAATTGAGTTCCAATGATATTTCTCGAGCTCAAGGCTGAAGAAATGCATTTTTACGAAATCCGTTCTCTACCTCTCTGACTATAGCCAATATTCTTGATGAATTCCAGAACCACTTTTGTGAACTTCGGAATGATTCATCAGCACTTGATATTTTTCATGAAAGATTTTCTCGGTTCTGGTGAGCTGTGCGTGAATCATATCCACAACGGTCTGAACTGGCTTTTCGAATATTGTTTTTTTTGCAGTAATATATCTCTGCGAGAAGGTTTTTCAGCTCCGTAGCTCAATTCAAAACAATGGCATGAAATCAAAGGATAGTCGAGCATGATAAAAGATTAGCACGGTCAAACACTTAACTACGAATTTCGAAGTTGTCCATACGGTTGCAAAGTCAACCGTGGCATTGAATATGTTTGCAAAATTTAACTGCCGTTGGAAATGAAATGTTATGAAATGCATTTTTGTGGGAAAAATGTTGTGGTAGTTTGCTGCTTTTTTCTAGAACAGCATTTTGTTGTAACCATAATGGTAATAATATCGTATGTATTGAAAAAAGTGTAAGAAGGAGTCACAGGGTGTGTAAAAATCCCAAAGTGGGTCACGAACCGAAAAAGGTTGAGAAACGCTGCATTAGAATAGAGGGTATAGCCCTCTGCTAAGCTCGGCCTTCTCAAAGTGCCCCCCGAGCCAAATTAATTGCCCACCCCTGCCCTAGGCAAACTCTCAGCAAGCCAGAACAGTTATTGAGGGGTGTCACGACCCACCGGTTGGGAACCACTGGTATAAATCAGTAAGCTACTCAGTTCAAAATTAGCAGCGATGTCTCATGACTTCTTACACACACTGCCTTGATGTTTGTAGGCAGTTACTCAAATAATCATCACAAGAAAACTGTAGTGAGTGTTTACGACAGCACTGACGTCAAATTACAAGGTCTTGTCTATACATGAAGCAGGTCTTGGTCCGTGAAGAAAGCAGTTGATCCGATTCACTATAGACCTAAATTTCATGGCTAAGCACTATTGTGGATCAAACAAGTTGCATTACTGTATCGAGTCTGCCTGTCGCTCTTGCGTTTCTACAATCTACTAAGTATTTTTCCTTTCTTCGTAAATAAGTGATAGCTGAACCCATCAAAGTGGCAGCAGCGCTAACAACATTCTGTGTGGGCGAAACATTTTCCAAATTTTTATTTTTCCAGTGTATACATTTTCCAGTTACACCCCTCCACAATATGCGGCCTTACCTAGCCTCAAATCTTCTTGCTGTGAGCTAAATGGCGAATCCTACCTCTTGTGCAGCGATTTCCAGTGTCAGTGGCAACATAGAGAGATTTGGGTTTGCTTTCAAAATGTGCGTGTTTTTGAGAAAATGTGACTTGCTATATTTTATTGGAGAGATAGGAGAAATGGGAAACGTATTTTTAGCAGCAATGTCTTACCAACACTGCCTCACGTGCATATAGTTACAGAGACAAATGGATTTGAAGACGCTCTTCTGTGTATTGTTATCGCATAGAAGCAACTAAGCAATACCTTCCTCAAAATTTTCGAATTTGGTCAACAGGTAGAGCACGAATCTCAGCAACAGGTCTTTCACGAAGGGCATATGCTCAGTAAACTTGGACATAAGCGAATGAAGACACAGGAAATAAATTTTTCATGACACAATAGGCAAGGACAGCAAATTCCTGTCTTTGTTCTTCTGCAATGTTTGCATGCTGAATTGTGAAGATCAACATGTTAACAGGCTTTATAAACTTGCAATTTTGAGCGTCATTGACGTTTCATCTTTTTCATCTTACACCACATCGTCCTGTTGTAATTTTTATCATTTGAAGAAGTTTTTGACCAGAAGCAATGCTTATACAGGTGCACACCACAGGCAATCCGCGGAAAGCAAAGTGAAAAAGTTAAAGCGGCAAGATACCCCATTGAAGTTGGATGTTCCTTTCCAAAAAGGTTAGACTATTTATTATTTATGAAAGCTTTCAGAAACTCTGCTAAGCGCTGATAAACGTTTTTTGTGGCTGCGAAAGTACGTTGCTGATTTTAACTCGGGTTTGCGTTAGAAGTGACGGATATTGATCACTTTTGATATTTCCATGTTGGTTATATACAAGAGTGCGGCTATGTTTCGCAAATAAAGAAGCGAGATAACTCTCTAATAAAACAAAAATCTGGCTTGATGCAGTCAACTTGCATGGGAGTCTTTCTGTTAGGAAATTTAAAAAAATAAAAGATGCCAATTATTTAGTGCCACATATAAGAAGCAGAGAACATCTTTACCTTTCAAATAAAGAAGATGTACTACATTTCCTTGTGAGTCCCGACTATATTACTGACTGTAGAGGCAGGGAATATGCTGTATACCTGAACAAATCCTGGCAGTGCTAGACCACTCATGTCACTTGCGTTTTCTTCCACATACATCGTTAATTGTTTATCTACTTTGCTCCTATAACGCTTTAAGATAAACTTGAGTTTTGGTTTGAGTTCAGTTTCGAATGCAATTGTTGCGATTGCGAATGCACTTATTTGCAAATGGAACGTTCACGCAAATCAGCATACCCTACGCAAAAACGTCTGTGTTCAAGTTCAATGATGTAGATACGAACACGGCATAAAGCCGGTGTGAGATGAGACATTTAACGTGAACAAGCACATTCCATGCTGTGAGTGAAAAACACTGAACACAGAAGCTTAAAGTAAAAACCTTAGTAATTTTCGCATGATGGTAAACCTGCTCTATTAGCTGGGTAGCACCGTTCGTTCTGTTTCAACGAGAATATTTGTAAAGCTAGAAGCCTCCAGACTGGAAGTAAATTAGTAACCAGTGTTGTTGGAATGAATGTCATTGTAGTAGTAAAATTCTCAAGTCTAATTTTAGTAGCTGCAATGTAACTGTGCGGGAAGCAATGCTTATTCTGTTGAATAGGGTTTAATCCACAAAAAATGTCGAAGCCACTCATCAAGATAAAAATGTATTGATTATGCAGTACTTCGCTCAGTCTTATATTTACAGCAACTAATGTTAGAGTGAATTGGTTATGGAAGTGTTTACGTTCAGTAAATCTTACCTTTTTCACTTTTTCTCAATGAGCCCAAAACATACTTTCAGACCACTCATCAACTGCATATTAGAACCTGCATAGCGCTGATCTGACATTGATGAAAGCCAACGCTGTTGTGTTTTGTGGAAGAGGCAAAATGGCAAGCATTAAGTCCATACGTTTTAACTGGAAAAAACTGTAACCAAGAATTACTCTTGAATGAGTACCGACAACTGCAAAGACCATTTGTCTTTATTCTCCTTATTGCAGGTTATGCAATTACAAAACAACTACTGAACAGTTGAAGGTTTGAAATTCATTGAGTGATTGGAAAACTGCCTCAGTTCTTCTAATATAACGTTTATTCTGGCATGAGATCGAAATTCCCATTTCGGCGAATTCGTTATGCCCCATGCTTAAGTGTTGAAACTGTGGATCACGCATTGTTTTTGTATTGTTTACAATTATTAGCTGGATTGTGATTTTAGAAGTTGTTTTAGCAGGGACGGAGCCTGAAAAAATATGTTTAAATCAACGAGCTTAGGCTCTTAGCAAAAACGGCTCTCCGCTTGCAGCACCTAACCTTGATCACATGCTCTCGTGTAGGTCGTGAGCAATGAGTGCCTAAATCATCACGATAACAGTGTCGTTATAAAAGGTTCTGAACGATTTTCACCGTCAACGCCTGCATTCACTGAAGAGTTGGTAGAAGAAGATGAATCATAACTCAACAAAACTCTCCCCTTGAAACTGCGTGATTCCTGATCGACGTCAGCATGTGGTTTCATTGCAGTGGAAGTCACTCTGTTATGGTTTTGTACACGCATTGCAAAACTCGACGAAAAACATTCAACCCTGTCGCCAGAGCAACGTTCTTGAACTCTGCAGTTTAGTGACCCCCACACGTGATCATATATCAATCAGTAGTTTACTTCAGATCCAGTATTTGTGTGGGAACTAAATTTTTATCAACAACGTGTGGCAGGCTGGCTGAAATCGACAAGTCATTTGCGACACAAATTTGTGCTCAAGAGTTGATGGGTTATCATGACTGGCCCCATATGGACAAAGTATATTTTTTCTCCAGAAGTTTTATAAATTGTCATTCATCTAGTTGTTACATTTTTATGAGCATTTGCATCATGATGTTAGCGTCGTGTCAGTGGCATTTCAAGAAATTTGTTTTGTTTTCAATATCTGCTTTACTACTTCTTGATAAGATCGAACTGCACTACATTAAGATTATGCGTCTTTGTCCGGTGGAGGACATAGCTGATACATAACTAACGTAATTTTAATCACAGCAGAAGCTTGCTTCGAGATCTTTAATCGGCCTGATGCAGAAACCAGAGAACCTCTGTGTAGTAAGCCAATCATACTTTATCAATCAGCTTTTGAATAACTGATTCATTTCTGCAAAATATATTCTTTCAAAAGATGTCAGTGCTGGATTTAATTATATTTTTGTTTCTAAATTTATGTTCTGTCGTTTATGATATTTTAAGCAAAAATAAAAATCGTCTATGGTGTTCATGTGCCTTACCTGCACAACACATACAATGTGCGGCAATGTATCGCTTTTCAGAGGATATTTCTAGGCATTGCAAAAAATGTTGTAGCACGTGGCCGCAATGTAGCGCTTCTGGTAACCACTTGCGCATAAATTAACCCTTACGTTTGACCCCTTAAGGTTTATTTTGCTGATAGTTAGGCATGTAAGCCTTCCAAGTCAGCGTTTTGTGGATCGCACCATCATGGTTTCACTCCTCTGACAAACTTTAGTTGCCTCTCATATCTCACTTTTAGACAACCCTGTCCTCATCTCTTTCCTGAACTCTCGCTTTAGAAACAACTTGTTCTTCGCAATGCGATATATGACCCAGCTGTTCTCCCACCCCTAACACCTTCAACCTCGCACATGCCATTTTTCTAAAGCGAAATGCTTGTTAAATCGTTTCCACGACAAACGGCTGTGCAATGAGTTCCACGGCTATTTTCACTCGATCATCCTGGACCACTTAGCAAACAGCTGTTCGACGTTGAGGTCTTTAAGTCAGGCCATTTTTGTGTATGGTGTAAAACAATTGGTGAAGCTAAATGAAAATAGGAAGAGCAGCTCATGAACAAAGCGGATTCGATTTGAAAACAAGTTGCATTTGATAGAATGAGTTTGCAGACGTACATAAAGAAGTGATTCGCAATTGACAAGTCTAAAGGTGAGAGAATTGTCGGAAGAAGTTTGCGCACATATACATAACGCTTGAGACTTTGCCGAAAGTTGTATCTCACGTGTAGAGATTTGAACGCATTCACTGAATTCATATATTCTTCCATCTGTCTTCTTGTTCTCAAACGTTTCGATTAGATAAATCTTTTTGATGAGTTTAAGGTGGGACAAATAGTTTCATCTTCAAAGTAATCGATACTTTTGAAGCCCATAAATAGTTCACTAACTATTGTTTCTCGGCATCGAAATTGGTCATATTTACAATTATAACAAATCCAGGAGAAATCTGCGTGGTAACAACAAACTGATTACTAACCTTTCAAAATATTGTAAGTGGCATACCATTCACAAACGTTAATCTGGAAATTGTGAACATTATGTCTCTATGAAAATTAACTTCGCATTGAACGGAGTGTAACTACACATTACAGAAATGAGATTATTTTTACTGATATTATGTTGCTACAGATTTTTCTTTGAAAGCGCGACAGACCGAAGCCTATACATCTATTTTGTCGTCGCAGCTTGGTCGCAAACTCCTGAATTTTCAGAGATTTTTTGTAATTTTGGACAAATTAACTAACGTGGCGGGGTCTGCTATCAACTGCCATGTTATTGTGTTATTCCTGCATATAATGCTGGCCGGAAGGCTGATCTAACTACAATTACGTGAAGTATCAAGTATGCGTCTGAATTATTATTTTTTTTTGAACTGACTTGCTCCAGTAGTACTGCTTAGTGCAAACGTATGCTTAGCGAAAAGGTTTAAAATATGGCAGTGGTTGGTTGAGCACGCACCACCATAGCTCGTAAGCTGGGTTCGATTCCCGGCCGGGTTGAAAAAATACCTCATGGATGGGTAGGATGGGTGCAAGTTCACGTGCGGTGTTGCCATTGACTGGCCGTCAATGCGGCATTCACTACGAAAATAGCCGTGTGGCCCACTGGTGCAAGCAAGCGGAGATGGGCGTCACAGACCACTCATAACACTCCGAAAGGAGTACAGAATGAAACTTAATTGATGATGATTTATGTTCTTCCATATTATACGTCAAATTCTACATTTGTGGGGGCATTCCAATTATGGCCCCCTTTGACATTTTGTAAAATAAGAACCCAGTTTTTGTAAGCGCTTAATTGAAAGATTAATTATGCTTGAGAGGTCATCATCTCTGGTACGGCATCTTTTCAAAATGGTAGCTGGACATAAAAAGTTTTGCTTGGGTATGCTCTTGATTCTTCACACCCTAAACCAAATGCTTATCGATTGAAACAGGTAATTCTCATACCATATGTTGCAAAAATGCACCATTTTCAAGACAAATGGAGGTTGTCACACATTAGCCAATTCACCAACTTTGTTGGCTGCTGGTTGCATGTGAAATTGCGTTATTTAACCGATATGTGTTGAGTAACAAAATAGATAATTCTGATGCAAACGCAAATGAAGTCTCACTGTGTATACAGAGAAGTTGTGGATGCTGCTGACAGCATATATTTTTTCTTGAGTTATAGTAGGTATTCATTAATTTTTCGTGCCTTTTCATATACGGAGGGTCACGGCGCAGCATCCCTGGGAAGACTCACTGTCAGCAGCAATATGTTAGCTCTGCTGTCTCACACCAAGACGCGGGACTAAGCAAGGTCGGAGATGTAATCACGCCATCTGGTACTTGGACGACCTCTGGGAAGCTTTCCTTCGGGTGTAGCCGGCAGGATTCGCCTCGAAAATCTTTACTGAGGCATTCTGGACACATGACCGAAATAACGTTGCTTGGGTCTCTCGATTCGGAGAACAAGTGTCTCCATAATCATATGAATTAAGTAGTAAGCAGTATAGGGCCATTTTTATTATCTAAAAAACATGATAATATGACTTGATTTCCAACGAAAATGACTGAGCTAGAGCATAAACTACTGCACAAACGAAAATAGACATAAGTGATGGTAGCACCATGGTTTGTTGAAGCCCCACTATAATAAACAGCTCAAAACATGGGCAAAACATACAGTTTCGTTTGAAGTAAATTGAAAACATGCATAGACAATGGTTTATTTCTTTAGTGCAGCAAAAACATGCATTTTCAGGCAGTACTTTATATTTCATCCAAATAACCTGGTTCACCTATGTCTTTGCCAACATTCGCAGTGTGACCAAGTGGGTTCAATTTGCAGGATGCAGCTTGGATTAGCTATATAGTAGTTCCACCTGACATTTTGAGATTTTCCAATGGTTTACTTATTGATTTATATTGGAAATATTTCAAATATGACTTTATGGCCTAACATGGAAGATATGACTTTTTATGATTTTATAACTTTTGTTATAGACTTCGTAGGGGTGCGATTTTTGTTTCAAAATTCGTTTCATAGCTTCTTGAAGCACAGAAAAAATATGACTCTATGAATTTAAATGGCCCTATATAATAAGCGAAGGCGACCAAAGCATCAAGACCGACACAAATCAGGCTTGCTACATTATTAGCACGTTTTACCACAAAACATCAACTTTTTTAAAATAAAGGCCAAATAAGAAATATATGCGAAAGTACTCCTGCAAAATAAGGGACATAGGTAGGACTTGATGGGTTTAAGGTATTGTCCACGAACAAAAAAATTCACAAACCTCTTTCAAATTGTTTCCAAGGCAAGACATAATCTGTATCGCGAGCTGACCTATTGTAAACTGTTCTAAAAGAATGGAACAGACCAGTGATTGTGCGAAGGTAGTGACATGAATCGATTACAAGCATGTTACCAGCTTCAAATAGCTGACTAGCAGATTTCACTTAGCAGGGAATTAGATTTAACAGATAAAATGAATATATTAGTCTTAAGCTTTGTTTGTTGATAATGAGCGATTGCAGTTGCAATTTTTAAAAATAAGCCTAATTGCAATATTTCTAAGCTTCGACTTGCTTTGAAGATTTATGAACCAAACAAACTGCAACCTGTTGTAAGTAAGATCATACTTCTCTGAAAACAATTTTTGAAGAAAAAGATGACTTGGTTTGCAATTTGATCACTAACATGGTCGTTCGTTTATTCGTGAAAATGAAAGAGTAATTAATGAATGCTTTTGTGAGAGGTCACCAAGCAGTGCAACAAGTAGGTCGATTTAGCAACTGACTGTCACAAAGAATCCTTGCAATATTTTAAACTAAACATTCAACGAAAACCAGATCAACACGTTCTACAAATGAAACAATTTATTGGAAATAATACGAAAAACAAAGAAAAAAAGCAAGCAACATTCAACCAATACAAAAAAAGACAGTTATTCACTGTAAACGGTATGGTATACCTGGCTTATCAATTGTCCGCGCTGAAGATATCGTTTGCAGTAAAACTCCTTCAAAACGCGGCGAAGCAATTCCTCCAATTTATCCGCTTTCTCGCTGTTCGAAGCACACTTGTCCACCAAGCTGTCGCACCAGCAATTTACGAGCACCACAAGTGGGCAAGATTCGTTAAAACCGTCAAGTTTGTTCAAAAACTTGCAATGCGACTTGCTAATCTCTTTCTGCAAACCTACAATCTCGTACAA
>JGI24159J19872_10013221_pt1 | contig 10740 bp, 8 predicted proteins | sample Ectturendosymbi4_FD_19872 | JGI IMG/M metagenome (IMG submission 19872)
CTTGATGCAGTCAGGACTGCGCGTCGTGAGGAACAGTACAGAGAATTTGCGTTATGTAATCATAGACGAAGTAGCAACTTGGGTTTCCGAACACTCCGTTTATGAGCAGTGTTGCCGATATACTGTATATCGGCGGAATTTTGCCGATATTATACTTTGGCAACATCGCAAAATTCATCGGTCGATTTCTAGTCTTAAGAGAAAGTGTAGTTTTATGCTGAAAAGTGAGATCAAAAGCTGCCCTAGAGCCACATTTAAGCTCTGAAGGAAGTCATATGCAACTTCAATGTGTAGTCAAAGAGCAATTTAAAATTGAATGACTTCAAACAATGTACAGTGTAAAATGGCCTTCACACAGAAAGAAATGAAAGAAAACTTGTTTTCAGCAAATAAAGTTTCTGTATATTACAGCGCGAAGTATAGGGTCCACTTGCTGAGAGTTTGCCTCGGGCACCTAAATTTTAACATCCACCCGTACATAATAAAGAACAATTTCAACACAGAAGACCGTGGGACCCGTAGCAGTTGCTACGTTTGCTATATTGTTAGTCCGGAACTGTCTCCTCCTGGACTGCTGCCTTATCGTGGCGGAGGAGTTTGCGTGTCTCTGTGACCCTGAGAGCTATGCTGGCAGGAGCAACAGCTCCAGGCAGGGTCACCCATGCCAGATTGGTCGACGGGTAGAGGCCCGACTAAATGCAGTCCATGTCTGTTTGGCAGCAGGAACCAGGCAACTGTGTTGTGGCAAGTGTCACTTTCGACTCTCTGGCACCCACAATTGTGAGTGGCAGTACCAGGCATCTTACGTATGCTACTGCGAGGCAACCGAACAGCACTCCAGGCGTCATGCTCATGCGTTCCGTTGCATTAAGTGCTGTGTAGGTCCAGAGGGGAACGTTTGTCGTGGGCAAGCATTCGTTCCCGAATTTCGCCCTGGCGCTTGGCGTTTTTGCAGTCTCATGATGTACAATAATAATAGAAAACAAGCAGTAGCAGATCGGCGGTTTTCTTCTAAGAAAGCCGTTGCTGCTCGGCTGGATGCATGTACTGGGAGACGGACATGCTCTGGTCGTCATCCTGCGACCGTCACCCCTTCTGTATTAACTGTTGCCTGCTGGAATATTAGACATCTACGAATCCAAACAGACGAAGATGAGGCTACGCCCAGGAAAGCTAGTATTATTATTTATTGACCTTGAGCTAAATCGGACAAACATAGACATCGCAACGCTCAGTGAGACGCAGTTGCTCATTGGTAGTGGATCCATTCGTGAAGAGCACTACACTTTCTTCTGGAGCAGACATCCTGCGGGCGAAAGGATGAGGCATGGTGTCGCGTTGCTGTCCGCGACTGCTTGATCACATGCGTCATCACATGCGTCGGGCACCCCTGAAACCTCTCCCCACTTCATGTCCATGTCGGTTCCCATTTCCCAAAGGTGTTTGACCGTGCTGTCAGTGTGCACCCCCACACTTATGATGTGAAGTAATGAAAAAGATGAGTTCTATCAGCTTCTCAGTGAGTCACTCTCTACCATTTCCAAAGGCGATGATGTGGTTCTTGCTGGAGATTTTACCGCTCGGGCTGGAGCGGGATGCGATCAGTGGAATGGCGCGCTCGGACCTCATCATGGCTTGGGTAAAATCAACTAAAATGGTCAACAACTTCTTGAACTCTGCACCAACTACAACTTTGCACTTACGAGCACCTTCTTTGCTGCCTCCCTCAACTCCAAAGTAACCCGGATGGATCCTCGGTCTCAACGCGTTCCATTTTCGCCGCCTCCGATCCATACTCGGCGTCTCTTGGTGTGACCGTATACCAAATAGTATCATTTTGCATAGAACTGGTGTTCCCGATATATTCTCTCTCCTTACAATATCTCGACTTCGTTGGAGTGGCCAGGCGTGCAGAATGGAAGATGAAAGATATCTTAGGCAACTACCCTCTCCTCACTGACCTGTCGGTCCCCCAAACTCCGCTAGTTCAGGACACAATCCTCGGTTCAAGGAACAATCCTGGGTTTAGGGCTTGATGCTGGGTTCAGGGCACAATCCTGGGTTCAGGACACACTACTGGGTTCAGGGCACAATCCTGGGTTCAGAGCACAATCCTGGGTTCAGAGCACAATCCTGGGTTCAGAGCACAATCCTGGGTTCAGGGCACAATCCTGGGTTCACGACACAATCCTGGGTTCAGGACATAATCATCGGTTCAGGTCACAATCCTGGGTTCAGGGCACATTCCTGGGTTCAGGGCACAATCCTGGGTTCAGGACACAATCCTGGGTTCAGGACACACTCCTGGGTTCAGGACACACTCCAGGGTTCAGGGCACAATCCTGGGTTCAGGACATAATCCTCTGTTCAAGACACAATCCTGGGTTCAGGACACAATCCTGGGTTCAGGACACAATCCTGGGTTCAGAGCACAATCCTGGGTTCACGACACGATCCTGGGTTCACGACACGATCCTGGGTTCAGGACATAATCATCGGTTCAGGACATAATCCTCGGTTCAGGACACAATCCTGGGTTCAGGACACAATCCTGGGTTCAGGACACAATCCTGGGTTCACGACATAATCCTGGGTTCATGACACGATCCTGGGTTCAGGACATAATCATCGGTTCAGGGCACAATCCTGGCATCAGGACACAATTCTGGGATCAGGACACAATCCTGGGATCAGTACACAATCCTGGGTTTAGGACGCAATCCTGGGTTCAGGACACAATCCTGGGTTCAGGTCACAATCCTGGGTTCAGGGCATAATCCTGGGTTCAGGGCACAATCCTGGGTTCAGGGCACAATCCTGGGTCAGGACACAATCCTGGGTTCAGGACACAATTCTGGGTTCAGGACACAATCCTGGGTTCAGGACACAATCCTGGGTTCAGGTCACAGTCTTGGGTTCAGGGCACAATCGTAGGTTCAGGACACAATTGTAGGTTCAGGACACAATCCTGGGCTCAGGGCATTATGCTGGGTTCAGGGCACAATGCTGAGTTGATGTCATACTGGATTTACCGTTTTGCATTTCGAATTGCCATTTCCAACTAGCAAATGTATTCTGTACGTGAGGTTTGGTTCGTATCAACTTGTCATTTGCGTCAAGTGAATTCGTTTGTGCACTGCGTTTGCACAGTCACCTCGTTTTCGCATTGCATTCGAAGTTTCGTCCATCAGCGTGGACACCACGTGTTTTAGAGAGTCGAGTTTCTGTTATCTCTGGTGCATGGACCACGTTGGCTGTTTCTGCTGCTACTGCTAATCAGAAGCCTTGTGTAAATAAAGATTTGTGCACCAGGAAATTTGTGAAACGAGCTTAGTGAGAGATAAACGCCTTGCTTCGGCTTAGCAACTCAAAATGTCAGGCTGTTTTCGTCGGGAGTTAGATCAGTGCTCATGAAACTAAGCTGCCATACTGTTCAACGTTTGGGGAAACCAGCAATTCTACATGCAACGACAGCATTCCTCACAAGCAACCTCTACGTTGGGCAACANCCCAAACCTCTATTGATTCCTACGATGGGAAACGCTAACTTCTACATTGGTTCTTTTGGTTCTTCCGACTGGAAGAGCTACCTTGGTGCCTACGCCATTCTGTGCTTCTCACAAGCAAGATTCTACAAGTGGAATTCAAGCAGCCATGTGCTTCAAACCTGCATCCAGTTTCCGTGGTGCACTTCGCTTTGATCGACGCTAACTGAAGAATATCATCTTTCTCGCGTGGTTTCGGACTACTTGGCTCGTGTTTGCCACGTTTTTGGATTCATGTGCTTGGGCTACCTCTGGAACTTACAACTGAGTTCAGGGGTATGATGCTGGGTGTTCAGGGGTACGATGCTGGAATGAGGGCACGATGCTGGGGTTCGGGCACGATACTGGGTTTGGGGCAGAGTGTTGGGTTCAGGGCAGAATGCTGGGGTTCAGGGCACGATGCTGGGTTGATGGCACGATGCTGAGGTTCGGGCACGATACTGGGTTTGGGGCAGAGTGTTGGGTTCAGGGCAGAATGCTGGGGTTCAGGGCACGATGCTGGGTTGATGGCACAATGCTGGGGTTCAGGGCACGATGCTGGGGCTCAGGGCACGATGCTGGGTTGATCACTAGATGACACGATGCTGGGTTGAAGGTACGATGCTGAGTTCAGGGCATAATGCTGAGTTCAGGGCACGATGCTGGGGTTCAGTGCATGATGCTGGGGTTCAGGGCACGATTGCGCATTTTTGAAGAGACTGGACATCTGTCAAGCTCTTGTTTGGGCTTTTTGTTAAATCTGTTATTTTGTTTTAACATCGATAAATTTTCGTACTCTATTGTGGTTTATAACATGAATTTGATTAAATTATCCATGTGTGGTGACGATGTTACTTGCTTGAAACGCAGGTCTGGTTTTTCCTGCATCCCAGTTATCGGCCCCACGACCTGGTTGAAGTTGCCGAGACCCCTTTCCACCTGACCCGGAGAGGATGGGGGGAATTCCCGATCCGGGTCCAACTTCATTTTTGTGACCCGAGAAACAGGAGGGTTGACATCATCCACCATTTAAAGCTGGACAGGTTCGAAAGCTTGTCTTTCCCCTTCTGTTCTTTACTTTTTTTACCTCGCTGTATCAGCTCCAAGACATTTTCACTAAACATGGCGAATCGTAATGGTGTTATGTCAGCACACCATACATTTTCGTTAACTGTTATTTCTTGAACTATTCTCACTGCGTAAAGATTTTGTCTTTTGTTCTGCGTTAGTTAATATGTCTGGATGATGAAATCTCAGTCGCTGCATTGCAAAAAACTCGTGTCGAAGTTCACGATTGTCAAGTTGAGTGATGTGAAGTTGATTGCGTTTCCCGTTTCAAGGCGCTGTTTGTCACTGAGAAAGCCGCAACTCACATGACGTTTGCGTATCTACAGCACTAAATCGCTATTCCACGCCTGACCCCTTAAGCCACCTGATCGATATAACCCCCACCCCAGAATTTATACGTTTGCGTATGTAGAGCGCTAACCCACCATTTCCATTTCCACAGAACTTACACAGGATTGCAGACTCTTGGTGCTGAAACTGTTTGCGAGGTTGAGCTTGATCGATCAACGCTCAACCTCACTGTTGATTCGTTACTACAACAAGACCCAGCTGCTTCGGATCATCCACTGCTCCCTGACCTGCCTGATAAACAGCAGGAAGATGATGGTTGGTTTGTTGTGCGCCTGCTTCTTGTGGCTGGACAACTTGTTAGTGGAATGTTATCCATTCATTTTTTTGCATCAGTTTTTTTTTATTTTTTATTTTTTAATTACCCGGACAGACATCACGCTTACGGGTTTGAACTCTGTGCAATGACGTGGACTGAATGGAAGGTTGCTCAAAATCCTTGACAGAGTCACTGACCGTTGAAGTGACCGACAGACCGGCTTTGGATTCGAGTGCAGCAACTTTCAGCGTCTGTTCTTGCTCAGCTACCTTTGTTTGTTCAGAACAGATGGTTGAGTTTACGCATGAACGAACATCCACAGGACTGTGGCTGTGAACCAATCAGGAGACGAGCGTTTTCCAGTGAAGCCGGCGCTGTGTTCATGAATTTGTGATACTCTCGTTTCAAACAAATCATCTTCTCGACTTTGCAGACATAAGCGCTGACGTCAGCATGAAGCTTGGCCAGCTACCCATTGACGCCAGTGACGTCGCAAAGCACCGGATGCCAGGTTCGTACATTTTCCTTCAGAAAAAAAGCGATTATTTTTGTTATTTCCACCCACAGTGATGTACCTCGAAGTTTAATGCCATCATTGCTATGGAGTCTACGTAAAAAAACGTGACCACTGAAGCTCTTGGCGTCGAATGAACCGTTTGCACTTGTCTTTCTTCTTCGCCTAGCTACTTTTCTGATTTACCAACTGCTTTTTCCGGGTTTTTTAGGTTATTTGCAATGAACGGTATTTTAAAGAATAAAATGTGTCTTCTACAGAGAGAGGCACGCCGGATGGAGATACGGAGGCAGAGCAAGCAGTAGATGCGGGAGATGCTGCAGGTATTCTACACGGTATTCTCCGTAAAATGTATGGCCTGAGAAGTCATCTCTGATTTTTGTTCAAAATTATTATTATCAAATTGTATTTGCTGTTTTTCACTAAGGTTTGGCATCAAAACTACGACATTACTTTTGCAATTTTTGGGGCGTTGATAACGTTGATGAAAGCAATCTTGACTGACACCAGCCATCAACCACTGACCCAAACATGGGTGAACTTGCTGTGTATAAGAAAGAGTTGCATTTAAAGTGTAAGAAAATTTTAGATTGAGCCGCGACAAATATGTAGGATTCTGCTGTGACCGTTCAACTGGAGTGAGAGAGATGAACGTAATATATGCTCTGTGGTTGGAATATATGAGCTGCATACGCCGTATGACATTTCACCACCACGCCCGTCGCTGCGAGAGGATACCTTTTGAAGGGTTGTTGGCGCATTTTTGTTTATTCGCACAGATTCGTCGATTGTGACGTCAACAACCAGCGATGTCGAAATGGAAACGCCAAAACCTAACGCTCAGTGCAAGGATAGCAGCACCAGTGGCACGCGACTGCTTCAAGGCATGGGAGATGAACCTGGCTCAACAACTTCTCCTGAGAAGAAGACGCGAAGAAGACGAGTGAGCAGTTGCCGGGGCTCGGATGAGTCTGGGGCCTCCGCAGAAGTGAGGATTACAAAGATCAGGATAATTATTTGTTTTAACATTTCACAATGTTCTTGTTAAATTTCTTCCAGACATTCACTAAGCAGCCAACCTGTGCGTGCTTTGAACTCAGTCAAAAACGCTGTGGGTTATTTTTTTTGCAGAAAAAATCTCTGGCTCTGCGGTTGCTGGGGGGGAACGACTGCATCGCGACGTTGGAGAATGATGACGCGCGAGGTGCTTGCTCGATTTTCCACGAAACGTTTGTTTGTGCAGTGATTTGTGTTTTGACCCCCAATTGCCTCCTTTTACCTTTTGCTTGACTTGTCTATTTTTTTGCTTGATCCCCATGATTTTGAGTTAAAATAGGCATACAAAGTAAGTTACTTGTTTCGCACAGAAAACTCATCAAGAGTCGATGAGGGAATGGCTGCCTCATCAAAGGGTCCCAGCCCTATCTTGCCTGTGGGAGGGGGGCCAGCCGCCGCTGTGGTCAAGATTGAAGAGTCTGTTGAAAAGTTGGTCTCCTTTCCTTCAGAACATTCCAAAGTGGTTCATCCATTCCCGGGCAAAGGGACCGTCAGCTCACCGGCCACTGTTGGCCTGTCTGCCCCAGTACCAAGCAAGGCCCAAAGTGTGACCCGTCTTCGTTCCGCTTCTGCAGAGCTTGCGGGCCAGAGCCCCACTGGCCCCAGCACTGTCATGCTCGTTAAGAAGTTCGACGCGGACGGGAGGCCCCGTTTCGCCCAGATAGCTGGCCAGCGATTGCTTGTCCTGAACAGGCCGCGAAGCAAATCAGCCACGGGGAGTGCGCCAGCTTCCCCCCAACACAGTGCCCTGACCCCTCTTCCTGCCCTGAAGCAACTCGCAGCGCCCTCCGTTGAGCCCGTGCAGACGACAGTTGCTAGGAAACGGCAACATGAAGTCGCTGGTGCGTGTCCGCCCGAGAAGCAGGCCAAGGTGGAAGCGGCAGTGGACAGAGGGGAGAGGAAGGACAGCCAACGACCACAGACGCTGTCTGCTACATCTTCTGGCCTGACCCTGATTATACCCAGACACACCCAACAAACACAAGGTTTGATTGAACTGCCTATACTGATTTTAAAGTTCAGTTTGAGTTTTGAGGTTTTTTCACTAAACGTTGTTTACCTGCAGTAGTTTAACAATTACTGCAGTATATCATTAGTATTACTTTGCATGTCTTGCAGCGGCTTGGTTAATTGGATTGTTGTATTGATTATAACTTCCCTGTGTAATGCGTGATGTTGAGGTCACATAATTGTTGGGCAGCTCCAAGCTACAACATGAGTAATATATATATGCCATGTAAAAGTCACTTGCAACCCAATAGGTGTACAAAGACATATGTGACCGTGCACGCTGTTGTGCAAATTCAAAGAACTAGTTTAGAAAAGGGGAGTGACACTGGCGTTCAGAAGCAAAACAATTTCAAACTCTGTTCTTTCCACCACGTCATAGTGACAGGTAGCAGTTGCCAATGCGTTTTAATACAATGAAGGCAGTTCTCTGTTGAATTTCCACCTCGTTTATTCGCCGTCGTTGTCGCCCACCTATTCAAGCACACTCCCCCAGGGCGATGTTTTCACCGCGGGCGCATGCACTGTGATAATAGCGAGAAATAATCGGTAATTGTGACGTACATCGACAAGCTCGCAAAAAAGAAAAGCAAAACTCCGGTTGGTTCGAGAGTTCTTATAATTGCCAGTCGTGAATGTTACATTGCTACGATTATTGATAACCAGCACATCAGTAGCCTCGCGCAGTTGTTTAAACCCTGAATAAAATACTGTGCTACGAGTTGTTATGGTAGGAACCCGCAAGGACCGCTACTGACCGAAAGATTATTTTTTCCACAGATGCATCCAAAGCCCCAACACCCCACCCCCCGACCCCAGCTGCCCAACCCGAATCACGGGGTGGCGCTGTTGCTAAACCCCCAGCCAAGTCGATCGTGTTGAGGGGCAGCAAGGACGGCCTCGTACTCGTCAGCGGCGTACTCCTGAAAGAAACAACGCAGAACCCGGCGGAAGCTCAGGTTCACTTCATATACTTTCGCACCTCGTGTGTTTAACGCCGTAGTGGTTTTGTGACGTCACAGTTACCAGATTCAACAGTAGAGATGACCGATATGCCTTTTGTGGGGCAGATACCCATATATCGGCCATACATGGACCGATAACCGATATTTCCAAAATTTTTAAATCTTGTTTTCTGCTTCATTATCACAATTGTAATGTACTCCATGCCTTACCTTTATTTCAAAAACTTAAAAAATCAGGATTTATGAGCTAAATTTTTCAAATTGCAGCAATTTCAATATTTTGCTATGATTTTTAATTAATCTGATTACTTTGTTAGCATAGTATACACTAGGGGGCGACTCCATGTCAACGGCGTCACTCGGGCTCATCACGCACTTTATACTGACTGAATGCAACCGTCCGAGGCTTGCGTCACTGAAAATTTCCATTTGCTTTCATTCTGGCTACCATTATCGTTGCTCTGTGACGTGAGTTACGTAACAATGAATGAGAAGTTCTCATGATAACTTGTCCAGCAATGGTAACGCCAGCAACTTCTCTGCGCACTAATCCATTGTTCTGGTGCAATATTTATTTAGAAGCTGTTTTGTTGTTGCTCGTTATCAACCGAGCAATGATCTCCTTTTCAATTGTCCCCCTCACCAATGGATCGATGTGTGTGCCATAGTAGTGCACCCCCCCACCACGCATATTTGGATCCACACTGGTTGAAGAACGCTGTACTAGGCTCATTCATATTTGCCCGAGTTACTGGACAATTTATCGTTCGTTTGAAATTATTCTCGAGTGGAAGACTGTCCATTGTATTGGAGTTCAAATCCACTGTTCTATGCAAATCCATTGCTTCTAAAAAATATTCAATTTGATATGAATTATATTTTAAAAACTACTTAATCGCAGAGGGCAGCTCGGGCTCTATCGGACGAGCAAGAGAAATGCGCGAGAGAACGTATTCGAGAGAATGCCCACCACGAAAAAAGATAAGCAAAACGCAATCAAGTGATTCCTCGAAAGCATACAGAAAACCTAGTGTTAACTGCCTGCTACGAACGACACTTTTTGAATCAGGTCACATGCGCAATGAGCACAAGGCCAGACATGAAACGAAAATATATGAACACTGACAAGGCCAGATTGAAAAGAGCCCGAGTTATCAATCTTAATCAGTGAAGTGGGTGGTGGCACAAACATACACAGTTGGCAAGCTCACGTGTACAATGTTAATCGTAATCGGAGACTCGGGTTATGCCGATTGTCAGAGAGTCACTGGTACATGCACTGTCTGCAATGAATATACATAGTGCGATGGATAAAAAAATAATGTTAAGAGCATGTAAATGAACAGTGAGTTAGCTGGTCATCTACAACCTAGCCTAAACAAAAGCAGCACTAGCATCCGATGATTGTGCAATAATGCCGCGGTAGTTCTGATCCTAGCACAAACACTGCGCTTTTAACTTCGGTAAGTTGCGTTGTTGCAAACACTGCTTTTGCTGATCGTGTTTAAGAAACGGACAACAGCAATTGTGATGCAACAATCAACACTGACTAAAGCGCGGCTATCGGACCAAACGACAAATCACCACTTCAAAGTATTTGTGAAATGTTGGAGTAGCGCTTCCGTAACTTATGTGCCACATCCACAAACCAATGCGTTGCAACAGCTTGGATTGTGAGATCACAATTACCATCATCATGCCTCGAGGGAAATGTCGATTAAGTTAACCCATGAACACGATGTTTCAGCTTCCGTACAGTATAAACCAGCGCGCTCATAGCCTGATGCAGTGTTTCCCAAACTCTGTGGGCTGCGGCGCCCTACAGGAGAGAAATGTAGTTTGCAGCAGCCATTGGCGAGCCCACAGCAATTTGCTTTAAAGTTTGATGACATTTTGAAAGTGTATTGTTAAAAATACATGTAAAACCATATTAGCTCACGGTACTCCTGAGTATCGTGAATGGCATCCCGGTTGGGAGCCACTAGCCTAATACATCAG
>JGI24159J19872_10013222_pt1 | contig 10740 bp, 6 predicted proteins | sample Ectturendosymbi4_FD_19872 | JGI IMG/M metagenome (IMG submission 19872)
AATTTGTTGAAGTCTTTGAATTTTGTGTTTCATGCTGCAAAAAACAAATTAAAAATTTTTGCATCAAAATTGCCTGTAAAACTATCTCATCGGACCAAACCGAGTTTACGACTCTATGTGTCTGGTCCAGGGCTTTCTCTGACCATGTAGCCCTTGAGCGTTTCAATAGATGAGCATGTGCTCCTAAAATTTCCTTCTGTGGCGTAGCTCGAATTTTCCCAAATAATTTGTCATGACTAATCATAGATATACAGTATTTAACAATACACATATATTGATTTTTGAAAATAATATCCACTGTTATAGAAACATCCATTGTAAAAGTATTTGGGAATAAATAATACACGAATTTATTTTTCCTTTATATTACTGACCCTAAATTTCGCATTCCAGATAGGCAAATGTACCCCTAGGTGTACGTGCACCCCAGGTTAGGAACCTCTGTTTTAGTCGATGAATAAGCCTATTTGATCTCTTCTTATTTTCGTAATACCAGCCTATTTTTTCATTGTGATCCTTTCGCTCTCTCTCTCCTAAATCCGTATGTAAAAGAATTTTGATATTTAGTCAAAAACATACTTACCGGAACAAACATGATGATCAAAGCGCTTGTGATGACAAGCGCAGATCCCAGTGTTTCTCCAACGACCGACAGGATCACTGACTTTGTATTCATTCGCTCGTCGTCTGTTCGTTCTTGGCTCTGTTTTGGAAAAGGAGAAGGTCACCACGCGCGTCATATCTCGTTCACAGCGTCGGTTGCATTTCAGCGGTGCAGTCTTTTCATGGCGCAATATCTCGGATTGGTGCATTATCAGCCAATGATTAGCCAAAGACAAACAACCACGGCTTTCTGATTGAGATCCTAAAGTAAAGCGACCCGTAAAAAAGCAACAGTGGTAGAGTATTGTTGAATGCCAAGCTACTGCGGCATCCATGCAGCAATTTTGCTTTTACTATTTTCAAGTCAAGTTTTTCCAAAAGCTGGGACAGAAGAAACGGCAGGCAGGTCCGGCCCTAGCAGATGCGGGGCCAAATGCAAGACCCAGGCGTGGGGCCCCTCTGAGCAATGCCTTTATGACGTCATCGTGCTCAGTCAACCGTGCTACGACCTTTCTGTTGAAGATGTTTTAGCAAAATGGACTACATGAATATCAAAAAAGACGGAAAAGGATTGCTTCTCTGGTGGACATTCAATTGTGCTCTGGTTTGACACGAGATTTTTGGCTACCACGTAGCGACGTATTACCGAGTGAAAAAACTTCAAGAATTTATTCATTAGAAGATTTCTTGATGGCTGGCAAAAAGCGTGTGGAACTTACGGATAACTAGAAGTAATGGTATCTGTACGAACCAGTGCTGCTTCGCGTACAGAATGTTGCGACGACTTGCCTCAGAGAAACACCCTGCGAGACAGCGGCGGATTAAGGGGAGTGCTGACTGGGCTACAGCCAGGTGCCCACACAATTTAGGGGCCTCCAATCCCTAAGTCAGTAATAAAGTGTAATATCTAGTTGTTAGAACGGCCCCCTTTCTGAGTTTCAGCCAGGGGCCTCAAACAACCTTTATCCGCCCTTGCTGCGACATGTAGAAACGGTGATCATCTCGTCGTAATCAAACTGAGATGCGACCTAATTTTCAATCGAATTTATCTTCCACTTTTCATTGCCACTACGTAAGGTTCTATCGAGGTTTTCAGCATTTTTTTGTAATGTGGAGCATCTAAGTTTCTCTAAACAATATTTAGTTATTTCGGAAAAGTCGTCAGGCACAAATGCATTAAAAAGTTTTTTAATTTTGCAGCTTTTTTGCATCAATTCAGTTTTAATTGGCGTTTGAAGGCCTTAAATATCATTTGCGATTACATGGGATTTGAAGCTTTAACTTGGCAACTTCCTGCAAGCTATAGTTTCCAACCGGGGAGTAATATTGCCGCCAGCAGTAATCCACAAATTCGAGGCATAGCAACCGTTTAAAGTGAATTGCCATTTAAGAGTTTTGGGCTGTCATAAATGAAAAAATTTGGGAGCACAGTGAATACAGGCTAAAGTTTGTAACGAACTCGTGGACTCAGTATACATTTTTTTCAAAGTGAAGGCCCCAGCTTGCAATTGCGTCAGGACAAAGACCAACAGTAGTTTTGGCACAACTGCACGCTTCAGTGTCCAGTACAACATTTGTTGCTGTTGGTTGAATGGTCAAATGCAGGAGTCTTCGAACTCGAATAGGAGGTATACATTTACAGGTTCAACCTTTCATCATTTGTCATTTGTGTCAATGTCGTCATTGTTTGTCATTTGTTAATTATATTTTGTTCATCGTTTGTCATTTGTTAATTATATTTTGACAAAATATTGAAACATCCAATCTATGCTGACATCTGCCAAAAAGTAAAACTGCAGAGCTTTGTCAAAATGCAAATGATTCGCAACCAGCCGCACCTTTCCCAAACAGAAGGACCTTTCGAGAACTAAACAACGCTACGTTAACAGACTGCCCGCAAAGTTGATACGACAGACACTCGTCTCGACGTTTTGCGAGTTTTAATCACTACAATCACTACACATTATTTGCAATAGCTGTCGGTCTACTGCAGTCTCAACTGGCGCTGCTAACATCCAGGGTTGCGGAGTCGGAGTCGTAAGGAATCGGAGGTTTTTCGGTGGAGTCGGATTCCCAACGACACGGAATCGGAGTCAGATTTTTGTCCGACCCCGACTCCGGAAGTTCAATTGGATAATGTTTTTACATCACACACCTAAGTGGGCAATTCCTGTTCTAGTGGTGCAACTTGATTTGAAGCTTTTATTGAAACAGAGAACTCTTGCTGTGCACCACGATTTCCATTGAGTGCTACTTGCTACAACATTGTTGATAGCCAAACTTCATTCACGTTATGTTAAGGAGTCGGAGTCGGAAATTTTGGAAAGGTCGGAGTTGCAGTCGGAGTCGGGCATTTCACCTCCGACCTCGCAACGTTGCTAACAACCACGTTCCATCCACAAAGAGTAAGACATCGTGGAGCACTGATATAACACACTAGCATGAGAATTGAGCACGTTTCATAACGTTCGATTTGGAGGAAATTCAAACACATTTTTTCAAACAAAAGCATTGTTTGCTAACAATGAGATTTATAGGTCGTTTCTACCGAATTCTCGAGCGCAAGGAATATCTGGCAAAAATGAACAACTCCAAACGACCAAACACCATGGCGCGGGGCCCCAGAAGCGCTGAGCCCAATGCAGCTCCATTGGTTGCATCGGCTTAAGGCCGACCCTGACGGCAGGGCAGCCTGCTTAGAAATGAAGTCAGGCAACCACAATCAAAAGCTGACGTACTCTTTTCAGAAAATACAAAATGTTTAGTGAAGGTCTCTGATAAAAAAAAAAGAATAACGCCCCCAAGAAAACTTATTTTGTCTTTTGACCCAGTGTTAAATATGTAGATCACTCGCTTTTGCACATCCTTAATGATGGACAGTTGCCAATCCGAATTTTTGCAAATTGACGTGGACGATAATTTTCGAGTTTGTTTGCTTGCAAAAACCTTGTTTTGGGCGTTAACTGATGAAGACGAAATAAAGAAAACACCATATTTGCAACAATTCTTTCTTCAAATGCAATTAATACTTTGACGCAAAAAAGCTGCTTTATGTAAACACAACAGAGTCATAAAAAGACTGAAGGGATGTAGTGGGTGACAAACACAAAAAATTGAGCGTTGATGAAATCAGTGATATAAGTGCTGAACAGCAATAGACGGGCGATAACCGCACTCACTCACATTTTCCCTTTTCCAGCTAGCGGGAGTTTCTCGACTACAAGCATCATCGTTTTCATCGATTTTTGTTTGTGGCATGAACTCATCCGGAGTGTATTTGCTTATTGCACCTGAATCTTTCTTGTATTCATGAAGGCCGTGGATTTGGAGGTTTGCTTGTTCTTGGTTACAGTCATTAGTCGAAAGAAAATGACAGCCGAGCACAAGACCAAGAAGATTGATAGCAAAACTAACTGCAAACAAATGAAGGTAGATTTTTGGTGGAAAAAATCAAGCAAAGAAAAACTAGTTACCATGTTTGAGCGAAAACCTTTCAAGTTTTGACATTTTCAACAAGTCGCTCAAGAAAGAGTTGGAGCGTTACCAAACAGTACGTTGAGTCTCTTCGTAACCAAATATCGAAACGAGATATTGCAAACCAACTGTTGGTGAAAATAAAATACAACCAGCTTTTTTCAGAACAATCAGATCCTTAAACACACGCAAGAAAGTAAAACCGGTTTAACTGATTTTCTCGAATAACTTGAACCGAAATAATTTTGTCAGTTACGACCTTTCGTTTTGACATCTATATGCACTATAAGATACGATGGACACAATCTTTCATCTCTAAAGCAGACATTTGAGTTGAGCGCAAAACGTCAATTTAAACACATTTCAGTCGCGCGTAAATTTATTTGTGACATGTGATATAAATAAGTGTTTTTATGAAGATAATAATTAAGTAAATCAAGTTTTGTATGGCCTACTGTATTTACGGAATGCCGATTTTTCCTTTATTTTTTGGCGCAAGGAAGAAACGGAAATGAAACCAATGCAAGTTAGAGCTTATCAAGACCATAATTTGCTGAAGCATTGTTGTCAAAACGCACTAAAAAAACTTGCAAAGCATTGTTGTATACCTACGTTATTCAATACAACTTGAAAACATCTATAATAATTAAAAAACTTGTTCAATTAGCAACAAATTATGCTTGCGTCAGTCTCTCGTCAGGGTGTTGCAGTATTAAAAATTTGATTTCGAGCAAGTTACAACAAACATGAAAGATTACTGAAAAAATAATACCAGCCTCCACACACCAAGTTTTTCTGATGAACGTTTCTAACGTTTTTACCGGGAGATCCGAGCTTTCGTTAGGAATGAACGATGTACGTCTCAGCAACGAAACATTTNAAAGCTNTAAGAAACTCTTACTTACACTTTACCCAATTTGAACAAGCAANGTTTTGCTCAAACACGGTAAACACATAATATAAAAGTACTCTAAGAAAACAATACCATAGCCATGTTTTACTTTTCCTCATTTGCTTCTTTTTATGTAAATTAAAAAAATCATCTCGTATTAGTAGCACACTGCCGTCATTGAATTCTTACACTTACCAGAACCGAGAATTGCAATTAATTTCGGTTGCATTACATCTTCGGGAATGATGAACTTTTCTATGGCGTCCGTCATTATAAATAAACATAACGCAAGTAGGAAAGTGGAATTGATCAGATCGCCCACAACCTGAAGACGAAGTGCATGCATCAATTTATCGCTGTGTGCGTGGGGAGATGCGAAAAGGAGCCACAGCAAAATTTTTCCTCCAAAAATTTTGATTTTACATAAAAAAAACGGACCGAGAAACGCACCCAGTTAGCGCTTAACCGCCGAATTGATCAAACGGTACTAGTGAATAATCTGAATTGCTGACGGTTTCTTGCTGAGTTTGTTCTTCGAAAATACATTTGCGAATTTTGGTATTATGATATTCTGTGTATTTTATATGTATCTTTACTTTTTCGCATTTTTCTTTCCTGTGCAGATCCCAATCTTCTCGGCATGAAAGTATACTCCATAGTTTTTTTTCTGTTTTGCTTTGTTTTTCTTTTGTACCTCATTAATTAGTTTTTGTTACTTCTTTACTTTTTATTTTTATATTTTGTTTAAACATATTCTTAACCACACCAAATTCCTTCAATTAAACTTAATTCATTCATTTGTGTACACAGGCATGCGATTTCACCTGTACATTTTCTTCACCATGTTCTGTGCTTGTTCGTGTTTCTTATTGTGCTTATTTGATCTCCAACTGTTGTTTTTCAACACTTTTCAAAAAGTGATAAACAGGATTGGTTGAGGAGATGACCGCCATGGTCCTTCACCTATTCTGTATGACACAGCACCCCTGTGTGCTTACACTGATCAGCTATTATGCCCTTCATTTGCTCTAGTGTTCACTAATGGTTGGTTTGCTTAGTGCGATGGCTTCTTGTAGTGCTTCTGCTTGACGGCTGAGTCATATGAAACAATAAACCATTAGTATTTTTTAACAGACTAGGTTTGCTTTTTTGTGACGGCATAATTGCAAGATCAAACATCTGCAACAAAGTTGGCTTTTGCCACAGCACAAAGTCAACTTTCACACGCTTACGTCGAGCTAGGAGAGAAGAAACGTTTGAGGCTCACTTACCTCAATGCGAACCCATCCAAACGTGTTGTAGTACGACTGCTTGGCTGGCCAAGGTTTGATTGATTTATACACCTTTCTTTCGCTGATTCCAACTGCAGCCAAACGCAAGGCCGTCGAAATAGAACGCGATAGCATGTGCAGCGAGTCAGCCACCAGCGTCAGGCTGTTTGTTATGAAACCTGCCATGATACGGCAAGTGAACTGATGGATGGCACTGTAAAGCGAACGGTGACTTTTGCGAGTCATGCAAGCCTCAAACAACATCGCTGAATGGCAGGCGGCGATCGCATGCCCACCGGAATGATGCACATGAGCAAACAAACCTTGCAGGTTTGCCACCACTTTTGAAGACTATTTAGGAAACTAATTTGCAACGCGCCAGTCAAGGAAGGTTGCATATTAAGATGAGTAATTTTTTTCAACAAACAAAGGTAACAATATCCTTTCAGCAAAGTATTTCAATATCGCTTTTGACCCAAGTGGGGGTCATGTGTGGGGCTGCGCAGAGTTCAGAGGTCACGTAATTATACAACGTTCATCAAAAGACACGAACGCAATGAAATACGGGGAATGTTCACTTTTTGCTGCAAATAAAAGATTAACAATTGCGTCATCAGTTGCGTCATTAAGACAATTATGAGGTGCTTCTCGCAACGTGAAGGATTGCGTCATCAGATGAAATGATTGTGTCATCAGTTGAAAAGATAGACAAAGTGAAAAACTTGAAATATTATCGTATCATCAACAAAAAATGGATAAAGCCAAAAAAACAAAACACAAAGGAATTCTTTCAGTTAAGATTAGAAAATGATCAATATTTCGTTTAACTTTTCAGACGTGTTATAATCGAGGAAGTACAATTGTTTACAGTATGCAACAGTGTTCCAAAAACACCAATCACAATTGCTCACCAACCAAGACTTCTGCGAGAAAGGAAATTAAATAAAGGACGAGCATGAAAACCAGTCGAGTGCGCTTTCCTGGGACTCCACACTTGCAAATGCGTTCGTTTGTGTTTTCTTTGTCTGCGTTGCTGTCACTTTGAAACAGTCCTCCGAACAGATGTTCATATCGTTCGGCTGTTTTAATTAGAGCAGCCCTGTCGTCTGTATCTTCAAACAAAGTGCTTGTCGAGGTAGTGTCAATCGTTGACAGCATTTTGGCATTTTTTTGAATAAACAGATTGCAATGGAAACTGCACCACGTTTCTGTCAAACCATCGAAAAAGTTATAATAAACCAAAGATTTGATCTGAAAAACAGTTTTGTAAATCAATCTAATTCGGGGTTCAGCTTCCATCTGCCGGAATCCATACTCACTTCTGGGTTTCGCCATGAAAAGAAGCCATTCGAATAATCTAAAAGTTATAAAGTCTGAGCTCGGAAACGTAGTTGACCAACAATCCCTGGAAGATGTTAAAGGCAACGTCTGCAACATTCGTACTGAGTTTGAAGTTTGTCTTTTAAATACGGGCTCTCCTTTGACCACTGTTCGGGCTTGTCCTTTGCAATGGGTTGTCCCATGGCAAGGGACAGTAGACTTGGAATTGTCTCGAGTCCTATCGATAGTAATTCTACGTCATACAGCAAGAATTTTCTGAAGCTGTGTACAGTACCACTGTTATTTGCTTACAGAGCAGTAATTATTATACGTAGGGGCCACGTTGCCTGACATAGTACTGGATGACCCCCAAAATAAGACTGTTGTACACCATCTCTTGAGGACAATTAGAAAAAGGGTCAATTAATTTTATTATCCCCCTAATTGGGGGCCTTGGTGTGGGTCAGCCACCGCTCTGCATCAGAGTCTCGACATTGGACATGTGAGTACACGACTTTTCGGTCTGAGCCGTTTCGGTCACGGGACTTTTCGGTCTTGGTCTTTCCGGTCTCGAGACAATTCGCTCAGTCTATGAAATCTTGCAGAAATCTTATATGTTCACTTTTTAATGTGAATGTACTTAAATCAACGAAAGGTTTTATTAAAAAAAACTACAAACATGATCCAAGATCCAACAGTTAATCAGCATTAACATAGTACTTTCGTTATCATCAGCAAACAAATTAAATCATTATCGACATTTTCAAATAAATATAAATAATACAAAGTCATCATTACAATTCAGATTTAACCGCAATCATGACTCCTCAAAAGAGAGTTGGTATAACACCAGCTATAGTGACATTTCGCCTGCCAATATAATCATTTAAGTAAACCAATGCAATCAGTTGTTTATGTACAGAAATGTCGTGACCGAAATGTCTCCAGACCGAAACGGCTCAGACCGAATCGGCCAGACCGAAAAGTCCTGTTCCGTGGACATGTACATGATATAATCTATTTGGTATTGCTAGTTTCGTGGGAATCCCTTGCGATAGGGCAGAAACAAGTGTCCCACAGACACGCCTGTCGCTAGTCATGGCTTGCAAAAATGAGAAAGTACTTCAGGTAAAAAATTGTTTGCGGTCGATTTAATACCAAACATAAATAGGATTTACTGACCCTGCCGCTGGGAGAAGGGTTAAAGCTTCTTGAATTGCTGCCAATCACCGCAACAAATGTCCCACTGCTCTATTGCAAAAAACACGATGTAAAGGATTGCGTCTTTGAGCTAATGTCAAATTCTTACGTGAAGGATGATGTTTTTTCAAAGATGCCTGATATTGCGTAGATAAAAATAAAAAATTAAGGAAAACATTTCAAACCTTGGAAACAACTTCCTGCCTTTTTGGACAAAGACACGATATATTTTATTTCAAATTACTTTCTCCACTGATCTTTAACCAGAGTTTTGTTCTGACAGAAAAACTTCTTTTTATTTAGAATATGTGATGATTAAAGCTAACGCTCTGATAAACGTTACATTTTTTTTATTGACCTTGATGCACAAAAACCTCATTTACCTATTCGAACGTTCGGTCTTTCGATTTAGAAACCAAAAAAAGTTGTATTTTTACTACACAGAACCATTGAAACTTTCTCTACCCTAAATGACTGTCACTTCAAGTAATATTGGCAAAAACCCGGTGGCAATCAAGTTCTGTAGAGGTCAAGTCGCTTGGAAGTCAGATACCTCTCAAACAACATCCAGCGCCGTTTGTTAAAGTAAGAACAAGCCACAATGTAAGGTTTTGGAATCCCTTTCGCTTAATGTGCTTGGACGTTTTTCAAAAACTTTTGTTTTGAGAAAGTTGAACAAAAATACCGACTCAAAATCTGGCAAACCATCACTGTCGGATATTCCTAGTCGCAAATATACAGTAAGTTTTACCATTTGAAGGTTGTGTAGTGAGTAGAGTGGACCAAAACAACAAACGTTGTTTTGTCGAAAGCTTTGTCAAATTTAAGGCAGGAACTTCAAATGCTTCAGTCTGCTATAATCTCTATTGAAGTCTTTTTGACGATGCATACCTCAGGTCTCCTGTTTGAACGACGGTGTCAAATCAAACGACAATGTGTCACTCTTGGCACGAACACAGTGCAGCATGGAACCACTACGTACTCTTACGACCTTGAACCTCTTACTCCACAGGGACAAACAGATAGTCTTGGAATCGATTTTTTCTGTACCAATGAACCTGAGGTGATTTAGCGGAACAAAATAAGTGAACAATAGTGATCAGAAAAAAATTGTTACAAAGATGTAAATTTAAAACTCTAAGAAAGAACTCAAATTTACGACGAAGGTTCATCTTCTTTCGTCTATGCTCGACCAAACAAACCTCTCCAAAACTACTCAGAAACATCGGAGGTGACAACCAGAAAATGGGTCTATTTGCTTAAAAGTACGTCTTCAATTCGTAGTCCTGTTGCTAGACATACTTCATGTTGATAAAGACACTGTCCCAGTGAGTTATCTCTGATAAACAATCCCGTCCTGACATTATGCTATAAACGAAGTAGAAAACAGTCGAGCTGAAATTGCTGGAATTGCGGCAGCCGTTTGTGCAAGCACGTCTGTGGTCACGGTCCGCTGCGTGCTGGACTGTCACCGGTGTGCAGCGGAGCCTGACGCGTTTCTGATGCTTGCAACGTAACACAGCCAATTATATCGGTCAATAAAGCCTATTCATTTGAAAAGGTAAATTTAAGAACACTTTTTAGCTGATTGGTTGAACCTTCATGCATTTGATTGTCAACAAGACATAGCAAAAAGGGAACGCTTACAGGTAACATGGAAAACTCTGTTTTATTTGCATTCAATTATTCATGCGTTTGACGTCTGGTTCATGTTCATATAGGTCTTAGTCAACAGGCGCGTAGCCAGGGGGGGAAATGGGGGCAATTGTTCCCCTCAATTACAAAAGTTGCGTCAAAAATTTTAAGATTAATAAAGCGTTTGATGTGTAAGCCAAAGAAACACTTGACTGCAAATCAACGCAACTGCTTAAGAAACCACTCCTACTACAGCTTTTAGTCGAACCTGATCAAAGCAGTATGGTTTACTAATTGTCCATGATTAATCAAACGTTGTGTACAGTGTAAATGCTGGAGAACTCA
>JGI24159J19872_10013224_pt1 | contig 10738 bp, 4 predicted proteins | sample Ectturendosymbi4_FD_19872 | JGI IMG/M metagenome (IMG submission 19872)
TTGTGATTGCAGTAAATTCAAATACCTCTTTCTAACTGAACGCATTTACTACAGTGGACAGTTTTGTGAGGTCAATTACATCTGATGTTGAAGCTGCTTTACTGAAACCAATCATATGAAGCCTACTTTAAAACAATGCTTGCTCATCTTGCAGCACTGATGGTGTTTATTTCAAGCACAAAATGCTAAAAGTTTTCAGTTCTTTTATCTTCATCTTATTTCAGAAGCTGATTTTGCTTTCATTTTAGTGTCATTTTTAATAGATACACAATTACGTCACTGGGTAACATTCTGTTGTTCATATTGATGTTCACTGCCAATCAACATGAAAAATGTTACTTGCATCACATGATCAGAAGCCTCCACTGAGAAGGTGCTTCTCTCCCAGCCTTTGAAGAACTCTCACAACCCTGTTTTTCATTATAGGAATTGCTTTTTCCTGGCCGTAATACATTCAGGCAATTTACATAAATATTTCTGTTTGTGCCAACTCTGTTAATATATATTGTAATAAAGAATATTCTGTTTTATCATCTGTCACCATACTTCATGACTTCAAACTCTATACACACAAATAGTAACATAGCTTCCAAAGCAATGTTTTATTGAACAGTTTCTGAAATAATTGGATCGTGAAAAACAACACACCAACCACAGTTCATTTGGGACACCAAGCATGCTTACAGTAATTTTTTGGTCAAAAATGTGACATTGTTTGATTTTTCTAATGGCTCTTTTAACATAACCACAATTATGTATTTATTTTACCTAGCAAGACTTGCCAGCACCACTTAGAAACAGGAACAAGAAACATCTAAGATCTCGCCCAAAGCAATCAAACACCCTTTTCAATAAATTCTTGCTTGTCTTTGCTGACTTTTTCACGATGAAAGCTCATCCACATAAGCCGGACAAGCGTTCAGTCTCATACCAACAATGGATTTTTCAAACTTATGATGTTTCTTTTTACACAGTAGGCTGCAAAACTATGGCTAAATGTGGCTATCCACCATTAGAACTCACTGTCTCCCTGCATTACTTGCTTTCAACACTTGCAAGCGGCAAAACGCAAAGTGAACACGTGAAGATGCGTTGCCATATTGTTACGCAATAAAACCCAGCAGTAGAGCAATCTGCACGCACATTTCTCAACTTGCCTCTTCAGACAGGCAAAGCAGCGGACATGAGTGAACTGCAAACTCATTACTGCACAACCCCAAGACAGTGAACCAGTGAACCTGGTTCTTGTGCTTTGTTAGTGTCATACCGGCAAATAAACTGCCAATGCAAGAACTAAATCAATTTAATTGGAATTACGCTCCTGACTTCAGGTTTACTGGTAATTCTTGGTTCTTAGTACCAATTTCCAAAAGGAGGCGCGAATGAGCGTTTTGACCCCTTTGCGATGCCCATGCCCTTTCAGTCGTAATTAAAGGCCAGTGCTTTTTTTTGAAGACCCAATTTCAAACTTATGTTGTATTCAGTTATCTGTAAAATAGCAATGCTATGTTAATGTAATAAACCCTATAATGACAACAGCAATGCTGTGTTAACGTCCAGCAATTAAAGTTCTATCGATATAATTGTTGCAGTAGCCTATGTTTGAGCCCACGCAACCGGAGCAGCAAACACAGCTCAGAAGTGTTGCGCGGACCAACAAAAAGTGCTGAACAGCCCACAGTTGGGCCGAGGCTCACCACTGGGCACAGTGTTATTCGTAAAATAACTGGCTTTCTCATTAGTGCAAAGTTTCGAGTTTTCATTGGACAACCCTGATGCAAGATACACTGGATATTACAGGCTCGGGCTACGAATATGATTTTATATGATTGTATACCGGTTATTTTATACTTTTATAGTGAAAGGATACAACACAGGTCTGCAACAGTGGTGTGACTGACGGGGGTACAAAGGTGCAAACCTCCCCGCTAACAAGTTAAATAAAAAATTAAGACCCCATTTTATTTATATTTCAGTGTGCAGTATACTTTTTTTAGTTTTTTGTGAGTTGTTGTTTTACGCGTTTTTCGGAAGTTATTGGGCTGTTGTTGTTTTCAGGTGATTTCGGGTTTTTGTACAGTAGCCGATATAGAAATCCACATCCGGATACACTTTTATTTATAAACTTTTTCTGAATGTTCGCGAGGGGTTCCTACGATGTCCAGTGGGCCTCTTTCAGCTGTACGTTTCCCACCCTATGGCCAAAACCTCTAGCTACACAACTGGTCTACAACTTAATTTTCCTGAATAATTTTTTATTTGTCTATGCTAAAAATGCTTACAATCAACATGGATTCAGCAAACGTTACCTGCACAACAGCCAACGTACCAAGGAAATGTTGACAACGAAGCTGTTCACAATGCATTTGGCAATGATTGGCTTTAGGAAGTTACGGGTCGTGTGAAGATCCATTTCTTTGATGTATTAGATAAATATGAATATTGAAAGATGAAATGTGTGAAATCAGTTCTTGGTGAGTTCAATTCTGGTGTTTCAATATGCCGTAACAAAAGTACTCAGTCAAATTTGGTGCCCCCTTTTTGCCCGCCCCCCGTGGCCGAGGGGTACGGGGGGCCCTTCCTCCGTCTCTGGACACAGTAGCATTTTGGACTGAAGTATGTTTGTATGAAGATGCCATCGGAGAAAACACATACAAAAAACTGGCTGGTTTTTCTCAGCGCGTTTTATGTAGCCTATACCACACTCTAATGCAGAAATGTAACAAGTATTCAGCCAGACTAACGTTGAAAAATTAAAATGAGAAACAGAATGAGTGTAGAACTGAGAAATCCAAATTTGAATACAAGGACTTGATTGAAAAGAGACAATATTTTGAAGCAAGTCATGATTATGGCTGCGATTCCAGAAGGAGTGACCATGGGAAGTTTATGGTTATGGTTTAATGTTTCATATGGCCAGGGACGGATCCGGGGGAGGGCGATCACCCCCCCCCCTTAAAACCTAAGAAAATAGCTTTATTCACCTTGATTTTGTACAATTCCGTAAACAGCATTCGCGATATGAGGCCGTTTCGCCTTTATTTGTTTTGTCACAGCATTGTTGTGAAGTATACTTCATTTCTCTTACGTGAACCCATAATGAGACTTGTCTACCAAATTTTGCTGAAACCGCCCCTCTAACTTTACTGGCTGGATCCGCCCTTGCATCTGACTCAGCTAATAAGCAGAAACAGTGCAAAAAAACATCGCAGGCTAACGAAATCACTGTGAATGAACAATAGAGCAAATGAAAATACTGACACTTGTTTGGTATGCAATGAAAACAATACTGCTGAAAGTTGCGTCAATGCAAATAATCGTGACTGATTTTGTAGAATGAGATTCCAATATATATATTTTCATAATTATGTTTTTTTGTGTGCGTGTTTATTTTTGCTTCAGTTTGGTTTATTCTGGTCTGTTTTTCTGGCTCATCTAGTTTGTTTTAAAGAAACCAAAGCGGCAACACTGCTCTTGTATTTGGCGTTTCTTATATTGGGTCGTCTGCGACTAACCCAGTGTTGCCACTCGTAGGTAAAATTCCCTAGTAGGGATTTTTACTCAGGCATTTGTAGGGAGTAGGGAATCCCTACGGGAAAAATCGCTATTTTGAAGGGATTCGTAGGGAATTTTGTGTTTAGAATTTTTGTCGCTTTGTTTCTACTTTTGTGACACTTCACGGACGTGTTAGGTCAGTGATCGCCAACCTTTTTGTCATCGTGGAACCCTTGACATACTTTCGTATTTGTTATGGAACCCTTTAAACAAGACGAATTGCTTGTAAGAATATCAAATATTTCGTTATTAGACACTTCAACATGTAAACCGTTATTACAAAAGTTGAAAAGCAAAAAAATTAATGACTCAGTTCTTGCATTTCTGGAATAGCCTATATCTGCTACATTGAGAATTTGGCAAAAAGGACCCATATCTCAAATATGTGTCGTCACATTTTCTAACTTTGGTAATTGAATTACGTTTGGTCTGGTTCAGATTAGGTGCCTCTTTTGCATTTGAACTACATTGCTTATTACCGTCCGCACCTTCGCTGTTGTTATTATTTCGCTTCACATGACATAAGAGAATATGCTAGTTTGCTTCATCTGGCATGACTAAATAGAAAAAAGTTGGGTTTCAATGTTTTTGCTTCATTCCCACAAAGGCTGACAGCAACTCTAATCCATTGTCTACTCTCTACTACTCCGATGTACAGTATTGTGGACTAGAGTTCGACCGATGCATCGGCATGTGGGTATATATCAACCGATATGACGATGTTGCCGATGTATCATTCATATCGGCAAAATTTCGCAAATATAGATAGGCATAATTTGTTCATTAAAGCCGCTACTACCCTGCGCTATGTTATTCTTCTGCATGGTATGTTCGGACACCCAAGTGAAGTTGCCACTTCATATCTGACTGATGAATGCAAATTCTCTGTCCTGTTCCACAAATTCTCTGTTAACGGCGCGCAGCCCTTTGACTACATCAAGTAGTGTGTAATAGTCCAAGGTAACCAGACGACTGTGCAAACGTCTGCGTAAACCGCTCTATGACTAACATTTGCTCGTAGGTTTTTGCATTAAATGTAGATAGATGACTGCCTGGCGCCTGCGAACAACATGCGTTCCAAACTTGTCTAGTGACCAGTGCAACCAATCATGTTTGGCTAAAAGCAAAATAGCTCCAGGAGTAATGCAAAAGTATCGGTGTCGGCATGGGTTACCAGCAATGAAAAAATAAAAACATCACTATCGGCCCCAAAAAAATTTATTGGTCGAGCTCTGCTGTGAGCTGTACATCGCCAACATTGTATAACTTTGATGCAACAATAACGTTATTCTTAATTGCACAAAAATGAACAACAAGTGACGCAACAACTCTCAATATTTCTTGTTCCGGTATCTGCACTCAACCTCCTTAATAACTGAATGGCTTACTTGGAGTCTGAATACAGCACAGTGATCTAAAAATTATGTAATGACGCATCGTGTGACGCAATTACGTAATGACGCATCGGCATACTGAAGCAAGAAATGGTTTTGCCTAAAAAACAAGGAACCCTCATGGAACCCTTAAAACTCACAGAACCCCACTACATGTTTTGCGGAACCCTAGAGTTCTGTGGAAACTCTTTAGAAGAGCACTGTGTTAGGTCAACAATTTATTATTAGTACGCTTGCAAAAGGCACTGGAAAAAGCATTTTTGCCACTTTAAATCCTAGTGGTACTGGGTTATTTTTGACACGAGGACGGCAGTGTGGCCAAGTTTTCTGGTGGCAAGAAAGAAGAAGTGCATTCTGCTGAGTGAAAGCCAAGGCTTAGCCTATTAGGTGTAGCCTAGTCTATTCCAATTTGCAAAGACTGCAGTACAAGTACAATAATAAACAATACTAGTGTAAAGTACAGTCATAATGCAATGTCAATGTGTTTATAACTGCATGACCTCAAAGCACTGCTGATGTTGAAAGAACTTTCTCCCGCTTGAATAACAATAAAAACAAGTTGAGGGATTGTCTGGCTATGTACTGTTTTTGGAAGCAATAATTAAGTCTAGTGAGAATTTTTCAGGTGACTTGGAGGTCAACCAAAGACTTAGGCATTTACAAATTACTTGGTGAAGCAAAGAAAAACATTTTGAAAAATGATAACTCTGAACCTGTTGGTGCTACCATTATAATATAATGAGACTTTTTCCTTGTTAATTGCAACCACCTGGAGAGTTGCAATTATGCTTGAATTTATTGCCAAAGGTGTTGGCTAAGCTTAGAAGACATTGAGATAATTTTTTTTGAAAAAAATTGACATGTGGTTATGCAGTTGTGCTTTCTGTAAACTTGTTTTATTTTTATACATGTAACTTTGATCTTGCACTCTTAATTATGCAACGTATATAGTATGTCGTGTTTCAAGGCCAAATGTTGTAGCTAAAGGTGATTGCGTGTTTTGTTTGAGCTTGTGTGGGGAAATGTAGGGATTTTTCATTCTTATTGTAGGGAAAACTCATTAACATAGAGTGGCAACACTGGACTAACCCTTATTGGATTTTGTCCACTGATTCCAGTTGACCCTTGAATTTTGAAATCAGGTAGTGCAATGCTTTTTTTTGTCTGTCGAGGTAAAGCAAAAACTCTTGCCTATACTGCAGGCCATGTGTGCTGTATTGTGAATTGTTTTTAGCAAGGAAAGATTATTGGAGGTTTGAATGATGCAACAGTAAAGTTTTATTTGCGTCTTACGAGGCAGAGCCAGTCACACAAAAGCCAAAATTTTTGCTTTGTTTCTCAGTATATGTTAAAGATTGGGTCACTGAGGCATGTACCTCAACAGGAATTTGTTGGTTTGAGAGACCTGAAAAAGCAGCTGTTGATGAGAAAGAAAAAAAGTCGGATGAGAACTGTGGCAGAAAATCAGGGAAAACCTACTGAATTGAATTTATTTTCTAGCAGATTCAAAGCCTATAGTACAAAACACACACTGTCTGCACAATGCAGGTTGATAAAAACAGACAGAATGTTTTACAATGGCATTGGTCAGAGGCTGAATCAGTCATAGCTGCAGGCCATAAAATCTACAAGGCATTCTCATGCGTTACTGTCACGCTACAAGAGGTGGTCGAATAAGGTTTCAAATTTGAAGATCCACGCGCGGTTCTGTAGCCACTGCCATTTGTTAACTATTATTTAAAGCTGTTTGTTCCTAATTTGGGAACATCTTGAAAAACACTAAGCAAATGTTTCAGCTGATATCAAAAGTTGCTGTTTTTGAAACATCCATCATAATTTTACCCGCGAAGCCATCTCATCTGGCCGTCAGTATCATTTTGTCAATAAATATATTTACGAAAAATCTGTTGATTTGGTAGATATAGAAACAATCACATTATGTAAAATACAGTATCCGGTCCTTGAACTGTTAAGTGATAGGTTATATGTGGACATTAAACAAAAGGCAATAGCTACAGAACCATCGATGGATCTTTACCTAACCCTAAGCTAATGCATACCTTACCCTAAGCTAATGCTAACCTAACCCTAAGCTAACGCTAACATGACACTAAGCTAATGCTAATCTAACGCCAACCCCTAAACCTAACCACTAAAGCAAAAGTTTGTAAAGTTTTGAAAAAAGTAAAGAAAAACTGGTCCCACAACTTGAAACATGCAAGTAGCCAGTATTACAAAAACGTAAGGCGCCAAGTCAAGAGGCGAAGCCTGAACCATTGACATGGTAGACTTGGAACCTATCCAGTAGGCTGCCAGATCGACACCGGTTGAATGACAAACTGACTGCTTTATTCCAACCGCGTTATGCGAGGCGGGATGGTCGCATAAGTTTTGAAACAAGAAGATCAATGGGTGGTTCTGTAGCCACTTCCTAAACAAAAAAGTTAGGAGACCTTTGTTAACCTCATTTGCTTGTCATGGTGCAACTGTTAAAATTTGTAGTTTTACTCCATCCCTATATTTCTAAGTGTTCTTTATTTTTGCTTTAGTTCTGTGGCTAGGAAGTGGAAAAAAGGGCTAGCAATTTTCTGTTAACCTGGGTCTAAACTGGGATTGTGGAACTTGTGGTACATAGTCTCAATGCAACTTGCACGAACATTAAATATAACCCACATCAGAATTTGTTACTCAGGTTAGAACCAGTCTCATTGCCACAGGGGGTTTTGGTGCGCCCTCCAAACAAAGCTCCAATCCCCCAAATTGAAATATAAAATGCTATAAATCAAAATCAGTGGAGTTTTTCTCAATTTTTAGAAGGTCCAGCCCCCTTATTGACGACTTTCTAGTGACTGTTCTGAATGTCTGTCTTGCTCCTTATACTATTCTTTTCTTACTATGCTTACCTTTTAGGTATTAGGTTAAAATTAATAATTTTTTGCAGCCTGCAAATGGTACAATAAATGGGCCCATGTTAGTAAATAGGTTTCCCAATCTTGCTCCAGTAAATAAAAATTATTTCATGCTTTATGTTGATATTTTTCAGTTAATTCTACACGTGAAGACATTAAAATCTAAATTCGTATTGAAAGAGAAAATTTTTCATGTGTATCATACAGTTTTGTATGTAATAAATTTGTAATTTTGTTATTGGAAGAAAGTCTTCTGTGACCTAACAAGGCATGGATGTCTACATGCTTCAGGAAAGAATGTATGAACCATTAATATTTTCTACTTAAGTTTATTTTTTATTTAATCATATATCTCAGGTTGCATATCTCTATTGTTTGAAGTAGGAAACGCAATGAAAAAATAAATGGTTCCATAAAGTTAATAACACCATTGGGATTTGAGTGAAGATTATACAAGCAACCACACCAATCTGTCTTTGCTTTTGCTTACAACCTCAACCAAATCATACATTCTCTCTATGATTGAAGTAATGTTCTAGTTTCCAATCACTATCTTGTGGCAAGATTTCCCTTCATGGGAAGCTTTCAAGTTTCCAAAAGTAGAAATACTCTGCACAGTCCCCATTCGACTCCATATATTTGTGGCGAATGCAACATGGGAAAGCAACCTAGAGGTCGACCAAGGACTAGGTAGCGTGATTATATCTCCAGCTTGGCTTGGCGTGGAGACAGCGGAGCTATTAGAGGTTGCTGAAAACTGTGTGGTATCTCTAGGGCTGCTGCTCCTGCCCCAGTGGCCCACCTGAGTAGAAAAGCAGGTGTGAAAATGAATGTAATGAATGAGCAAATGTTTTATTTTGGAAGTGTGTATCAAACTGTTAGCCGTTGGCGTTAGTCACTAGTCAGTACCTAAGAAGTGGTCCCAGTTTCAAAAAGGTTGGTGAGTCCTCAAAAGCAAGCTCTGCATCCTTTTTGGTTGCAATATTCACCAAACAATTTTGCATGCTAGAAGTTGATGTAAAAGATAAAACCTAATTTGGTATACAATATCAACATGCTAAAGTAATGCTATTTCTACTGCAGTTGATCACTGACCATAGCTGCCTTGCAGTTGCATATAGCACAGCAAAATAGTTAGTGTTTTTTGCTTCTATTGCATAGGTGCAGTAGTTAGCTGGTACGTAACCTTTAAATGTGATTATATTTCTTTTAAATTATTATTTCATCTGACATCCCTTCCCAATACGTTCAACTGAGTTATGTTGCAACTTCTCCACTGGTGTTGCATTAAATGTGTGGTTCACCATGAACGAGATGTGCGCGAAGAACAACACCCAAACATATGTGGCATGAACAAGCAATAATAGAGTGATCATGGTGTGTGATCTCTATCGTTGCCTGCTGCCACAATGTGAAGCTTTGCACACTTGCCGCTCAGGTTTTCCGATCGCAACAAAATGGTGCTGTGACCAACATGCGATGTGTGATCGGTACGGTTCATTGTAAAATGGAGGTGATGTTTTTGCAACCTCTGCGTTGGCATTGCATTGAATGTGTGATTCACCATGATGGGATATGTGTGAAGAACAACACCCATATATATGTGGCGTGAACAAGCAATAACAGATTGATCATGCCATGTGATCTCTATTGTTGCTTGCTGCCACAGTGTGAAGCTTTGTGCACTTACTGCCCGGGCTTTCCAATCGCAACAGTGACTATTGATTGTAAATGGACAACAAAGGTATATTATTATGGTAGGCACTGCCTACTAGGCAGTAAAGCATCGAATTTTGTGCACATCAGACATCAAGTGTGGTCACATGTAGACATGTTACTTGAAAGTATCGGATTCTTATAACTGGTAGAGTGAACAACATATGTTGTGTTGACATTTGTGTCAACTTGAGAGCAACCGCTGCTACCCATACTGGATGTGTCTGGCATGGGGTGGGTCATCAAACGCCATTCTCAGGGCGTGGCAGCAGAAATGCTGCCGAAGACCTACGACCCAACATACTCCAGCTGAACACTGAGGGGCTTACTGCAGACAAAATCTCTGTCATTGAGCAGCTAGCCTATAAGAACAAGGCTTTCATCATTGTCCTGCAGGAGACCCACTGCACAACTGCAGATAAGCTAGTGATTCCCAACTTCTCACTAGCCGGGTCAATCCTGAGCAGGAATCATGGACTTGCCACGTTTGTCCACGAGTGGTTGGAATGGTCACTGGTCGATCAGTCTCCAGAACAATCAGAGACTGAGTGGTTGTGTGTAGACGTCGCAGGATACAAGATCGTCAATGTCTACAAACCTCCACGCTCGTGACTCACTCCAACAACCATCCCAACATTCCCACACCTCAGCCTGTACGTTGGCNACTTCAATTGCCAGCACGTCAAGTGGGGTTACAACACAACATCCCCNGAAGGTGAGAGCCTGGACTCCTGGGCAACATCCAACAACCTTGGATGGTTGTAAAACCCAAAGGAAACAGCCAGTTTCTTCTCTCGCCATTGGAACGTCGGCACCAACCCAGACCTGGCCTTCGCCAGCCTCGGTCAGGACAGCCGACTTCCAGACAGACGTGTCCTAGGAAAGTTCCTGCAGTCACAACATCGGCCCTCCCTCATAACGCCACCAAGATTCAAGGTTCCTGCCCATAGCGATCCGGTGAAGTGTTGGAACTTTCGCAAGGCCGATTGGAAGCGCTTTTGCCTTCTCACAGGTGAATCCGTCGAGAGCTTGCCACCTCCGGACACAACAGATATTGAGAGGGCATACCAGGATTTCTGTGGCTAAACAATGTATCCCATGTGGCCGCCGGAAGAACTATGTGCCATGCTGGGACAAAGAGTGTGAAACCCTATATCACTCCTT
>JGI24159J19872_10013226_pt1 | contig 10737 bp, 9 predicted proteins | sample Ectturendosymbi4_FD_19872 | JGI IMG/M metagenome (IMG submission 19872)
CAGTCGCCAACGAGTCGCGCGACGTTTGTTTTGATGGTGGGGGGATGCGTTTGGCGATGGCGTGCATCCGATCAGGAACAGCGAGAAACTTTATTCGGTTAAAACGAAACGTGTTTGTACAACCGCGACCTCTCGACCAATCAGAGGTCTGCCACGCAACAATGCAACAAACAAACAGACAAAAACTTTTCTACAGGTGTTTTTTTGAAAAATGCGCCGCCATCGTTTTCGCTTGAACCAATCCAGAACAGCGAGATTGTCTCGCACGTGGCAATGCTCGCGTTCGGCGATAGAACTGTTCGCGGCTTTTCAAATGACGCAAAAATCGAACACACGTCACAATGGATAAGCGCGCGACTCGGCAAACAGTAACATCGTTGTGACGTCGTTCGCGTTCAACAGCAAGTTTCATCGCGAGACAGTGCAAACGACGCGGCGTTCGCCCATTGGCGCGAATAGTAGAACGAAGAAAATTGGACAAGATTGAGTGGAACACGATGCAACGGGGAGGGAACTTATGCAGGGCCGGTACTGTCGTGGAGGGGGGACGGGTAAGCCGTGGGGAGGACCCCGCCGGACAACACCCCCATGAGAGCGGGGTGGGCAAGGCTACCAAAAGAAGCCGCTGTCGGGTCCACAGGGGCAAATGCGGCCAACTGATGAGGGTCCAACAGGGTGGCGCTGGAGGGGGCTTCAATAGAAGTTGGGGGGTGGTAGAACTTGCACTGGGGGCGAAGACACTTCCCTGGAAAACGAAACGATGCAGCGTAAAACATACACATCGTCAAAAAATTCACAGTGTGACCAGGTAGCTATCGTGAGCATTTCTGCATGCCGCTATGTGAGTAAAAAACAACAATCACAATTGTTCGATGCAACTGTTTGTCCTTCACAAACACTTGCGTTCTCCATCAGGCGAATTTCGGAGATTTTAACGTCGAACGCTTCAAAGCTGGACGTCAGTACAAAGCGCCAGCCACGAACTCGACCTACTACGACTTATCAACCAATTCAGAAAACGCACAAGTCTTTACCCGACGGAACATGTCAACATAAGACTGCTACCACCAGCCTCTGAAAATCAGCGTTGAAGAATTAAAGTATCTTCCTTTCACGTATATACTTGCTAACACTAAGAAACAGTAGGACAAACAATATTTGAATGAGTTGACCTCCACATGGACCTACCTTGCAAAGCATTCCGGCATACAGTCACTTTGTCGTCTTTTATTTCAACATAATCTGCCCAACAAAGACCAATTGTTAGTTCACAGGCAAGTGCGTCAGCATGGCATGTGCGCCATTGGCGATAAAGTTGTTTCAGGAAGGAAGCAGCAGCCACTTGCCACCGCACGAACACGCCTTTACGCAAGGACGGCAATAACGGCCAGTCACGTGACAATAGCAGCTTTAAATGAAACGCACATCGGTCGCAATTTCCGAATGTGACGAAACAATGCGGCGATCAGCAAGATCGCTCAAAAGACTGCGACGCGCGAATCAACGTATTTGTCAAAATAAAAAGCGCCGCTCATGCTTTTATCGACATTTCCAATGTACATCTGGTTCGGGCATTTTCATATGCGTTTCAGACACAACGCGCAACGCTCAGTGCCTATTACTTTCCAACAGTTGCTTCCGGGCAGGCATAGCAAGCAGCACATGACGTGTATGTCTATAGTTACGTCACAACAATACAAACGCACACGGTTTTCACTTCAAAAAGTCTGTTCCAGCGCATCACTTGCAGTGAAGATCGTTCGTCTGCGTCTCATTAGAAAAACAGTTATTGTTTGAAACAATGGTTCTCAACCGGGGGGTGCCTGCCCAGGGGGGCGTCAAAAAATTTCCAGGGGGGGCGCTAGCCCTAACGCGCTCTACAACCTGGAAAGTTTGATCAACAAATCTACCAGAAATTACATTTGTTTTTACAACATATTTGAAGTCAGGGGACTTGTAACAAAGGACAATGAAGTAAAGGGAGGTGTAGTAGAAAAAGGGTGAACAACAACTGGCTCAAACAGAGCGTCCACTTTCTGAGTGAATTCATCATGACCCACCAGAAGGGAAGCACACTTTACGTAAGTCGTACGTCAACTAAACTATTATCCCAACCTGGCGCAGTCAGGTGGCTCAGCACGAAATAAAATTAGCTGCGATATAAATGGTTGCTCGGCGGACCGTTGGGCAAACGCAATGCGGCAAGCGAAAATAATTAAAATCTGCAATAATTCTCCACTTCAAAATAAATCAATTAAATTACATAAAAAGACGGCTGTCTGCTTTTGCGAGTGATTTATTAACATTTCAACACAACAGGCAATACGACGTCCGGGCTTGGTTGTTCTTAATTATTTGCGCCAACCATTATTAAAGTTCTACTTGAAGGTCTACATCCGGGCACCAGGACTTTACATTGGAGCTCGCCACAGACGACAATTAAACAAGCCATGATGCACCACGATCTACTTTGATTGAAATCCTCAAGTTTTTTTCTGTTCCCCCCCTTTTCTTCGCCGCGCCTGCGCAGCGATACGAGATCGCAAAGCGCTGAATTATTTGCTGGCAAGATCAAGATCAATCAGTCACCAGATGTCAATCGAAAAGTAAAGAAGTGATTTCACCCCCCTTGCTTTCATTGCCAAGACGACGAATTACACAAAGCTGTGGCGCGCGCAGTGCGATCATCCGCGCACCGGCGAGTGCCGGTGAAGTGCTCGAAAAACAAATTAAAGCATTTGTCAGCTGCTGCTCGTCGCTGTGTTCAACACCATGCTGCTGGACGGGCGGGGCTACCTTCCCGGACGTGGACGAAGCGGCAGAACGGCCGGGCGCATTTGCCAGACTGGAAGTCACGACAAACGGTCATCGTGGTCAAGCCGACGCTGCCGCTATGCTGCTGCTGCTGTTGTTGAAGCTGCTGATGTTGCGGGATTGGCGAAGTGGACACTTTGACCGGGTATTCGTGACAAAACTAATCTCGTCCGAGGCAGCAGAAGCAGAGACGAACAAACAGACAAACAAACAAACAAACAAGCAACAAGCTCGCTGTTAGTTCAACACACTGCGCATGCGTGGATGGTTACTATGACATCGAGAAGGAAAGCACATTCAGATGAGGCAGAAAACGTCATTAAATATCACATTTCCTTTACGGCAATAACGAAGAAGAGCTTAAAGCATTGTTTAAAGACGTGCCATTCACGAAACTGGTTACAAGATGTTTCATGACTGAAGATCTACAAAATCGGTGAAATGCAACACAGCAGCATTTGCGTTTTCGTGTTGGGAGATGAGCTCTTATTTTCCGAAAGACTGTAACACACCTTCACGCCAAGCAAACGAAACGAAACCGGTTTTTGAATGATAACAGAGGCTTTGATTAAAGAGAAAGTATGATAAAACAATGACACAACAACAAACACGGGGCATTTTGCCTTGTGAAGCACAGGAAGAGTTGATTGGGAACAGAACTCATCCGAAAACTCACCTGGCTATTCTGTCCATTCAGAAAAGCATATGACGCGGCAGAGGCACTGGGGGTGCTGGCGCTTGTGGTTGGCAGGCTGAAAGCTGCAGCAAGCTGGGCACTTTGAGCCGTCGCTGCAGCAGGGGTCGTGGCCAAAGCGCCCCCGGCCCCGCTATACAACTGCAGCATCTGAACACCTGAGCACGGACAAGCAATGAGGCCGGGGGAGTGAAAAATCATTTAGACGACAGTAAAAATTATTTAGACCATACTAAAAATCCTTTAGAAAGCGTTGCGTTGACTGTAACGCTGAAGCAGCCCTGAATCAAATACCATATGCAAGCAACAGAACAATCATAAAATACGTATGGTTTCGCAACAACACACCGACCCTTGTACACTGGGCATACATTTGCAAGGGTCTCACTGATTCTTACCTTGTGGGTAATAAGCGGGAGTGGCGGTTTGTACAGCTTGAGGCATAGTAGTCAGGGCGGACAGAGCACTGGTATTGTAGCCAGCGTAGAGGGCTGCCAGTGCAGCCGCGTTCTGTGAGCCAGCTGATGACGGGGAAAGTCCCGGAGACGAAGCCAGACCGGAAGTGGCCGAGGAAGTGATGATGGAGGATTCGATAGCGTGTCGTTTCAATGGAGGTTGACCAAGCGTTGAACCGTTGGTCATCTGCGAGGAGGGAATCGGAAAACATGGGAAAACGCAAGATAATGCACAAAAATCGTTCGTATTCATGTTGCAAAGACGAGCAACAAACAGTACACGGTATTGTGCTCTCTTGCCGTCTGCCCCAACACATCATCGAACCACTTACAAAGGCACACACCAGCGTCTGTGACGTGGCGCCAATAATATGCGTACGTCAAACAGAGTAATCTCAGCGCCATTTAAGGCAGGCCATCTTTCAAACTCAAAGCACAAACTAGAGACATCTACGCTCTATGTCCAAGCAGAACCCCGCGAATCGTCCACCTCGTCACCCAATGCAATTAACGAAGAGGCAGGCAGGTGGGGGTCATGCATGGGGTTAGGTCCTTGCGCTGCAGTAGGCCATGCATCGAATTATCAATCGAAAACAACAACGAATGGAACTAGACGACAAAGCCCTGGACAATCACTTGTGACCAACGAAAAGGACGAAATCATAATGGGCGGTATCAGTGTCGGGCAGGGAAAAAAACACTACTGCATCTGCCCTTTGGCACAAACGCGTTGTTGTATTCATGGCAAGAGGAAACTACATCTTTTTTCAAAGTTAGAACCGTTCCGAAGCAAACACAGGCGAGCTTTCATGCACAGGAGGTGAAGAGCATGTGGCACAAGCCAGGCCTTGCTGTTGGGTCACAAGCAATCGACTGTCAGAAGGATTTGAGCTGCGCCGGCAGAGTGCAAGGGTGAAAGGGACGCAGAACGCTTGAGCCATGCAGCGTGCACGAAGGCGCAAGTTTGCTTCACTGTTGCCTTTGTTCAGTGAAACTTTTTCTTTTCTCACACTTTGGCAAGAATTGAATGTTTTCGTTTCAGATTTTACGTGAGTTTCTTTCTGTTGTCCAGATTGAGTCTGTGACGAAACAGATTGGGTCTGTGACGCACAATTCATGCAACACAGCAGAGCATCACACAAAGCATTCGCTCCTTCGCGCCAGAAAGCTTACGCGTTTTGCTCGGTCGCCTTTCGCCTTGCCGTCGAAACAGAAGCAAAAAACAAAAATTATATTATCATCAGATAAATTCCAACAGGTTTTTACCACTTCCTCCAAAGCGAGCACGCGCTTTGCGGCCTTCCAACGGCAAACAGCGTCGATCCGAAGGTTTTATTGCACAGCAGCGAGGACGAAGAAGCAACACGCGTCACAGGGCGTGAGATTGTGGGAGGGCAAGCGGGGGCAAAACGGGGGGGCGGGAGCGAAGCACAGACACCGGAAGAAACAAAAAGAAAACAAGTAAATTTACTACTTGCCGTGCAAAAGCATCCACGACAAGCGCTTTTTACGTTTAAGAGTAAACCCACATGTCAAGCGACAACACGGCGTTGAATGATGAGCTGAAATCACTGAAGCTGAGCTTCCACTCCGGTCGAATGATGGCGCTACGCGTGCGTTTACTTCAATCGGTGTCATTTTACGACACGGCTTCGCTCTGATAAGTTGCAGGTTTGATTGTGAAGTCGATTGCAAAATATTTCGAAACTTAACCGAGACGTTTCGCACGTCAGGACGGAGGGACCAAAAGTCTACTTTAATCAATCGATTTTACAGAACTGTAAGGGAGGGCTCAAACCACGAGATGTCTATAAAAACGACTTCTTATGCCACTAAACAGGCTATGCACGGTAGAAAAAACTTGGCAACGTAACCCAGACAAACTTGGGTGAGTTCTGGAGTAGTTTCACTCCGTGTAATGAATAATGTTAAATGCTGGAAACTGTTCGGCGATGGTCGGTAAATTAGAAAAAGTGCTTAATTGGATAAAATCGTTCTTTTCCTCGTAAATTGCTTTAAAAGCCAATAGATCATCGCTGCTTGGATTCGTTGCGCACAGCTCAAACGGTAGTCCCGTCGTTTAACATGATTCAAAATTCAATCATCAATCAAGCGAACAAACGCAACGAACTGACTCTTGGGGAAGTTAAGCTGCCGTTGTCTCAGTGGCACAAAAACATCTTTTGTTCGTTGGCTTTTCGATGCGGAACGACAAGGAAAAAAATTTGAAAAGTTAGTGCACAAAGCATCATTAGTTGGCGAGAGTGCACGCACAAGGGTTAGAAGAAAGCGAGCTTGTAATGACCTACGAGCATGCATCGCTTACGTCAGCAGCACAGCCACAAAGGCACGCAGGCGAAGAGATTTTTGACAGATTGGCAAAACAGGCAAACCGACGTTTACTTGGCTTCAAACGCCACAACCGCAATCAACAGTGTTTCGGGTACACGCCAGGCGGTGGCAGATATGAAAGAAGCAGCGGATTGTGCAAAACCACGGCCACAAGCACGGTCGAGACCTACCATCACTGTTGGTTGGGCGGCCGCGGCAGCAGTGAGTGTGCCGTGAGCCAGCGATGGGAGAAAGGAGGCGGCTGCAGGATTCTGAACGGCTCTTATTTTTGCCTGCAAGGAATCGTATAACACAATCAGGATGCTTCCGCATCGATTTGAATGCGGATTGCTCGCGCGCTCACTCACGGCGGCGGCCGAGGGAGGAAATGTTAACGTTACGAATCGCCGGAATCACGTGACAGGCAGCATTGAAAAACTGGCCCGCTGCTGTGGCGGACCGCGAGTGACCGGAGGACGAGATATTGCAAGAACAATCAGGCAGACATGTCACGCTGAGGAAACGGCCATAATTATCTTTGCAACGGCGACCGAGAGGCAGCACAGCATGCAATTGAACCAACCATACCTGCAAATGCGCGGGTGGGTGAAAGTACTTGCATTTCTCGCGCGTGCACCGTCCTTTGATGCAGTCCATGCACACCGTGACAGTGTTGTCGGTGACGTCAATCATGGAGCGGTCAGGGGGGTGTGAATAGCGACATTCAAATTCCCCGCGGAGACAGTTGCCACGCAGAAAGTCGCGACAAACCTTCGAAAAACCAGCGGGCAGCAACATCAGCGACTGGACAGCAGCGCACTTAAACCTTTCGTCTTCGAACAAATCTTACTCTGTTTCGCAATACAGTCTAACTTGATAGAGCGGCGCTTGCCAACAACCGTGAAAGAATAAGTGAAATAGATTTTGTTTCAATGAAAACCGGGTGTTCAGGAAGGTTCTCGACGCCATCATTCTCGCTCGGCTATAAATAGACTGAGAGTGATCGTCATGTTTCTGTTTATTTTTAGTTTTTCTGAGAAAGGCGAAGCTGAAGGCAATAAAGCGCTTCGAGAGTCATGTGCTCTGGCTCTGGGCCGCCAATACATGTCTTCGCTAATGCGACTACATGGAGCACGAGAACCTATGAAGGCATAAACGGGTGCCGGTCGTTGCCATATAACACATTGTCGCTCGCTTTCAAGAACCATTTTAAAACGACACAAGGTTGCAGAGTGCATTACGACTGCTGCCAAAACAAACACCTTTCTGTTTCGCGGCGGGCGTGCTCCTTGTCAGCGGCGAACGTTAAAAAACGACACTGTTTACGCGAAGGTTGGGTGATTAGGGAGGAAGGCGCTGGCGTCTATCTTCGGCGAGCTAAAAAAATGCCAACGCAGTCAAATCGATCAGGCGTGACTAAGCCGCTTCGCCGTTTTCAAGCAAGCGAGAAAGTGCACAGCGGGAAAGTTCAGTTGCTTTCTGAAACGAATTCGGTCCACTTCGCCACTTTCGTTGTTGGTTGAACGGCCGCGAACGCGTCACGTGACCCCAGGGTGTCGGTGAGAGGCGGCAGCAGGAAACCCTTTCCAGACACGCGATGGAGCGGGCAGCGAAAATATGCAGAGGGACGATTTGATAAATAGGAGAAAAAATTTCGACGTGCACGGTCGGGTAAAAATTTTGATGGAGAGTGGCAACGTTTGTTTTGGCGAATTAGAGGATTGCGCCGATTGTTTGTTGTACGACGCCGCGATGATCGCCTCGGCGACGCTGGCACGCACCGCTCCAACACGTTCGCGGTTTTTGTTCAGCCACGTCTGGTGCTTCACACGCGTGCAGTGTGTGGAGATAACTCTTGACGTTAACGATGCGAATGAAGTCACTTTTGTTTACAAAACAAGTTCAAAAAAAGCTTAAGATTACGAACACGTCAAAAACGTGTTCGTATTTCTTGCTGTATTCCGACTTAACCACGGATTTGCAAACAGCGATACCTTTCTAACAGTGTCATCGATAGCCTTTTGTGACGTCAACAACGCCTCGGTTTACTGTTGTTCGCGTTACAAAAGTAAAACATGCCGAAGTAGCCCCGATTTTCTCCAGCTGGGTTTTGATCCAAAGCTTTACAATCACGAAAAGCGACTGATCAGATGACTGTTAAGTCGTTTCAGACTTATGAATTTTTGTTTCGTCACAAAGAACTTTCCATCACGTGCACATTACGCCGTTTTGAACTTCATTAAGTTCTGTTTAGAAATTAATGTAATGTGTGGCGCAAATAAATCAAATCCCGACAAGCGTCGCGTTTTCGTTGGCGTTCGTGCAACGGTCACGTGTTTCCGGCTGCGCGTATTTCCGGTCACTCCAGTTGTTCGTCAATACTCTGATAAACAGGCCTTGGAAGAATGTGCGGTGTCCTGAAACATTGAACTAAACCTCAACACTTGGCTTCGTCGAAAAAACTTCCCAATAAAAACTCTAGATTGTTTTGACTGGTTAGCGTTCAGTTTACTGTTGTGTGCAAATGGTGCCATTATTTGATCGACTGCAGCACCAACCTATCCGTAGCTACACAGCTATGTTTTACCGAAACTTTCTTCAAACAAGGACAAATTTCTGGTTGTCAACTGCGCAGAAAGAATAGCTGTTGTTCTGGCAGACTTTAAATGCCAAAGTACGCAGTGACACTGGATGGATACGAGCGTTATTTACAAAACCTTGCCAAGAAATGAACAAATCAAAAAAATAAAAAGTATGAAATGTTACACTTTGGGGACCTAAACAAAACACACTTCATCCGATTCATGCGTAGGGATACAATCCACTTTGGTCAGGCAGCATGCCCTTTAACAATTTTGACAAAATATGGAGCAAAAGTATTTAAAATGAAACAATTTTCAATGTAAAAATCTAACACACACCAAGAAAAGTGTTTGCTATTCGCAACGAAGGCCTTGCCAAGAATCAACGACCTGACCACCTTGCACTAATACAAGCTTGCCGCTAACGTGCAGTGTTCAAATATGACGCACAAGTCAACCAAAAAAACTGTGCATTGCAAACTGTGGTTAGCCAAAATCCCATCACTATGCCACTTTTAAATTCGTGAATCANGACACCTTGCCGTGTCTTCCAGTAGTTCAGGATACTAGAATTGAATATTTTGATATTACGCTGAACATCACGTAGCAGNGCCACAAGTCTGTTGATTGTGCTTCAGCNCTAAGAGTCCTAAATAAAAAACGTTCCTAGAAGTTAAAAATCAAATCACTGCAAGACACCAGCTTGGTGTGCATTCAAGCACTTACCTCCAGCTTGTCAGCACGAAGAGCCCCAGTGGGTAGCATTGCAACCTGTGGTGACGTGGCATGTTGGGCAAGAGTCAGGGGATGTCCCGTTGACGCTGCGATGGGATAATACGTCATGTAAGGCTGGTTGATGGAGGCCAGTTCTGGTAAAGTTTTTCAGAAGAGCATGATGGGTTTGAGTAGGAACAAGACGAAGCTGTGTCCAGTCGTCAGTGAGACATGCAGCCAATTGTTAGGGGGTGCGCAAAGACAAACGGCTTGAACAACAAACACTGCTTAAGTGAGGTTGGGCTGACGGTCGATGAACCCTAACACGCCACGAACAACTTTTGCTGTTATTCGGAAATTGCGATTGGGACAACGGTTACGTGTGATTAAATAATTGTTAACAAGTAATGAATAGCACGGGCGCGCCAATCCTGACATCCCACAAACACGCTTGCGATCACCATGCACAAATTAATACGGTCCGCTGCACGCACACTGCCGCAGCGCGGTAAGCCAGCAGCACTACAGCATCACACCGAACACATAAAGCCTTTCGTCCAACGTTGGACACAGAACTTTTGGGGAGGGTTAAGCTAACTGTTAACCGGTCATCTGCACGGAAACTCGTTCGTGTGGTCACGCAACAACGCTGCATTTTGTTTGCGTTTATGCATTTTGTTTCATCACAATCCCAGTGGCTTAAGGCCTCGAATCATATTCAGCCCCATAAGCAGCCCGTACAAGTGCATTTAAATTGAAAGGAAAAAATCTGCTGCTTGTTCTAAGCACAGACTCTATGCGCTCGCAGTTAGCGCCTAAATCTTCTTCAGCGTTTAATTTTTGATCTTGCCAGTGATGAACGACTAGAAAGAAGTAGAGCCATGGCGTTGCAGCAGACTGTGCTTAAAACTGCCCAGGAAACAAGAACCACACGAAGCAAATGTAATGGACGCAACCAGGCCCAAAACTGAAATGAAATTAACTTTGTTTCGTAGCAATTAAAAGCTCTCAATCAAAAAAAGTCTTAGTACATTTGTATACAATTTCGAGTTCCAATAGTTCTACTGTAATTCTCAAATAAACAAAGTTTCTTGCGCCACAGCGACATTCCAAAAGCACAAATAGAACATGGGTCAGAGGTTTATTC
>JGI24159J19872_10013228_pt1 | contig 10736 bp, 9 predicted proteins | sample Ectturendosymbi4_FD_19872 | JGI IMG/M metagenome (IMG submission 19872)
CAGTCAATACCACTGACCGTTGCTGCCAGCAGCAGGACCCCATGCCCTTATAAACATATTCCGTTTATTATATACAAACATGTACGCATTGGATTCCAATAACATTACTATACGATAGACATTACGAACGCCATATTAAAACATCAATCATGCGTAACAGAAATGGATGGCCTATGATGACTCGAACCTACACCCCCCATATTTCGGGTTTTTATCCTAAAATATTCTAAGTCCGAAATTAAGAAAAATTTGGCAAGGACTTTGTCCCTATTTTTGATATTTTTTAAGAAATGCGTGAAGTCCCCCGTGAGTCTTTGTTTGACAAGGGCTTCGCCGTCTCGTGTATCATCAAAAGTTAAAGTCCCAACTTGTTTAACTGTTTAGTGGGACTTTGCCCTAGGATGCCACTGCCGTTGGTCGTAATTCGGCGAACGTGACCTCAAATTCCGATGCCAGCTTGTGGACTCGATAACCCCGCGGTCTACCCTACCTTTCCACCGTGCTCACTGTTTAAGACAGCTTATCGGGNTTCCAGGCAGCCAGCGNTAGAGGACAAAGTCNTCAGACTGGTTTGTTACACGCACCATCGGGTCGGGTCTTTGTGTNTTCCCTATGAATGCCACCGCCNTTGGCCGTAATTTGGCGGACGTGGCCTCAAATTCTGTCGCCGTTNACTATCTGGGCAGTTNTTAGTTGGNTACAAGTCGGTCACAGTTCCCGAAGTTGCTGCACCCCACATGTTTGCCGTACGCTGCCTCTGTCAGACTGACTGTCTCCAGTTCTGTCCCAGTTCTTTTAAAGGTATTTTCACACCGATTCATGTACTAAATTCTTGGTTTGTTCTATTATTGTACTTTACGCACGTTTCTTTACATACGATTTTATACTTATTATACGTTTTCTGATACACAATTTCATTCCACTGTGCGTTTCTGTCTATAAAATTTTGTGGGACTGCACTTTTTAATACATATAATTTCATATGCCTGTACCTTTCCATATGTATGCGTTTTGTTTTGTACATAAGATCTTGTATCATTGTGTGTTTTCACATATGGTCCCTTAAATCAGTTGATGATTCTTCTTATGCATGCTTCTATAACATTCAGTTTTTCATTTAGTCAGTATGAGCAAGGTTGAACAGTTCCATCATTTCCCATTCCATTTCTTGCATCTTTAGGTCATTCATTTGGTCTGCTCTCTGTATGCTGTTACGAATTTCGTCGGCTGTCAGAGTGTTGTAAGTTTCTTCTCCTTGCCAATCGTAAAGAACTGGTTCAACGACTGTTTTCATCATGACTGGTTTGTTCACGTGCAACCTCTGTCCATTATGGCATATCTTTACTTGATAAGTTTGACTGTTTATTTCGAATCTTACAGTGACAGCCTCGCGTTTCGGCATCTTATGCAGTATCCAATTCATGATGCAACCAAATTCTTCATTTTTGTCCATGCTTTTGATTTGTTTAGTTAACTTGCTGGCACAGTCGAAACCAACCCAACAGAACATCTTCTTTAGATTTAGGTTTCTTTCGTTACAGTCTTGCAACATACGTAGAGCCTCCATGTTCTATGCCCTTCTATCTTGGTTACTGATTAAGCACCTGTGCCTTTCCACCTTGGCTACTGGTGGAGTTAGTTGAATGTCGTTACGTATTTCCTGTTTTCTGCATTTCCCCCTATTCATTCCGATTAATGCGCGGGTAGACGTGCTAGTCTTTTTTGCTTTCGTTCGCACTTTCCTTCGGTTCCTATCGTCAAAGTACTTACTTCTGGCCTTAGGTTTTGCCTCGTTTAAATTTGTTCTTTTAACCAAACGTGGTTTAACACCAACGCACTCCTGGTACGCATGATTCGCTTTTGCTACATATAACACGAGTTATATTACTGTAGCATTTTACACTTTACAAGATATGCACACGCATTAAGTGTTAGCAAGTATCTTTATTTTTACTCCTCATCCATTGTAATGGAGTTTTCGTCTTCTGTTGTGTCTCCTTCCTTCATCCATACTATATCATTAGTAATTGTTCCTTTTTCTACGTTTACGGTCACGCTATCTTCTGATGAGTTGCTTAGAGACATGTTGGAGTCAGAAATGACTACAACATCACTCCCTCCTTTGGTCAACACTTTCTCCTTCATCTCGTCTTCTTGTCGGCCTTGTTGTAATATCCAGTCCATGACGGCTTTCATTTTATGATGCATCCTGGTGTGTTTTGCCAGGAACGATTTCAGTAGTTCATGGTTCAACTCTTCAGCTAGTCTTGTTGCCTTTTTATCGAAAATAGTCATTCTTATTTTGGGTCCTTCCATGATTTCTTCCGCCATGCATCTTATCCTCTCTTTCATCGGGTCATTGTCCTTTAGGTATTCCATTACTTTTGGTAAATCGGGTTGTTTCTGCTTTGCTTCTTGATATAAGGCTTTCATTACTTCTCGTAGTTTTAATTTTTCTTCTGTGTTCTTGTTTTGTTGGTTGATGCTTCTCACCAGTTGTTGTCGGTTGTAGTCCCACTTATCAATCTGGCCTGTGTTAATGTTCGCCGTCCGTATTTGGAAAAAGCCTCTGTATTTTTCGCAATTGTTACAATTGCAACATACTTCCGTACAATATTGGCATTTATTTTCCTTGCCACTGTATATCACATCCGGTTTTACACAAATAGGGGTTCGGCACAGATGATCTAGATCTACCTGATCGATGCTTGTCACTGGTATATTATCACCTCGTTCCGGTGTTCCTGATGCCGAATACGTGAGCTTTTGTATCTCTAATCCTGACTCGACGTAAAACAAATCGGCCAGTCTTTTCCATTCTGATTGTGTTTGTGGCTTAGGTAAGTCACGTGGACATTGGAAAAACGCCGTGGGTTTCAAGGATGTGTTGTGATTTTCTCTCCACTGTCCATTCCAATGTGCTATTCGCACCATTTTAGCGAAGTCTTCACATGTATGTCCTCTTGTTAACTTTATAGGATAGGGGGTGCTTAATCGGGTTTCCTTACAAATTTCTTGGAATACCATCAAAAGCATGTCATGTTTCTGTTGAATATTGGTATCGTTATCTTGGGCTCTCGCCAAACTTTCATTTCCTAATCTATGTAATTCTTGCATTAGGCATAATTGCTGAGATCGTAGTTCATCGGTGATTGTCGTATGTCTTCGCGTTTGTATTTTTCTATTTTCCTCATCCAGGTAACTGGTCCAGCCAAAAATGGCTATCGTCGCGCATGATATTATAGCCAGAAGTATTCCATTCATTACTAGGTTCACATTTTGTATATTGAGGGCTTGACTCATCACCACACTTCTTCGGATGCGTTTTACTTGATTCTTTGCTTCTTTATTCATTTGTTCAGTGCGTTGTGGTGATTCGCTCGTGGTTTCCTGCAAAAGAAACTCGCTTTTTTAGTTTATCATTTAGCTTTTCTTGTCTTTTGAGTATTCCACGTGCTGCCCGTAACCGTCTTTTTCCTTTCAACTCTTTTACATCCTTTCTTATTTTCCATCCCATTCCTAGTGTTAAGATAACTCCTATTAAGATTCCTATGGTGGTTAGCGCTAGGCTTAGCCCCTTCATAGGCCTATGGGTTTTGACGACTAGTTTTTGATTTTCTTTTGATTTAATTAGCTTTTTTTCCTTGGATTCCTTTTTGTTTGCTTTGGTAGTCTTTATCATTGCATTCGTAGGGATGATCTTTGACTGTTGGTTTGGTGTGGGCAGCTTTAACGGTGGGGTTTTCATTCTCTGCTTTTTTATCTCTTTCCCCATTTTCGTCCTTTCTTGGGTTTTTATCGTATCTGAAATTATCCTAATAGTTGTTGGAGTTATCCCTTTGTTTGTTCTAAACGTTTTTAGGTCAATTTCTGTAGTCGTTGGATTAGTTAGTCTAGGTGATTGTGTGGTGGGGGAGTATAATTGTTTCTTACTTCCATTTTCATATTTATATAATTCTTTCACTATTATTTCTCCCCTCGTTATGTTTATTAGGTATACCTTTCCTGTTTTCAACCCTATTGTTTTTAGGTGTGGTAACATTAGTCCTATTCTTTTATAAAGGTAAAAAGCCTTTATCGCCCTTTTTTCTCGGTTAAGTAACATGTTTATTGTAAACTCATTATTCCTGAAGGTGTTGCCCAGTGTGTTTACATTTTGTTCAATTTCGTTTACCTTTCGGTGCCATATTGGTTCTCCACTCGCAACTATATATCTATCTTTATAGCGCGCGAATAGTAAACGCAGGCTTCTTCCTGTACTTGCCATTCGCCTCATAGCGTCTGTTGCGTCCACTATCCTTTTCATTCTCCGCATCATATTCCCATGCCTTCTGTTTCTGGCTGTTCGCATCCATTGTTCGAAGGTTGATAAATTTTGGGTCAAAGCATTTGTTAATATGGCAGTTGGCCTTATTGCTATTAAGGTTAAATTTCTACTAAATATTTCCTCCGTTTGAATTGAAGCTTCCGTTATATTAGGTTGAAAGCATACCTCGCCTTGTGGGATATGGGCCTGGTTTTCCCAAGGGTCCACTAACATCCCTACCCGTTGGAAGTTCGTTTCTTGGTCCCCCACCGCGAATTGACATCCCCTGGATTTTTCAGGTCTGTCACATCCTCCATTATATTGTGGGATTGTCATACACACGTCAGGTTCTCTATCTTGCAACATTTTCAGCACTCTGTATTGTTGTGCTGCCCCTATTAGGTTTGCACGTGAATTTTTTATATGGGTCGTATAGGCGTCCCTGTTGCACATTACTTCGTTCCGCTGTATCATCATGCGGGTTAGTTCCCCACCCCATCGGGGCGACAGGAAAAATGTTTTATGGTATCTTACCATCAGTGTATTCTTTACAATCGCGTAAATCATCGTGGGCATGCGTCTACGTATTCCGTGCCTTACACTTAATTTTAATAAAACCTTCTTAGTTATTTCGGCGTCCGTAAAGCGCCAGTTTAATGCATAATTCATGATTCTTTGATCGTAATTTTCACCTTCAGTCGGGTTGGTCACTTCGAATCGTCCCAATGGCAGTATTAAGTCAAACCCCTCATCGCTAGCATTAGCCATATATGAATACTTTAAAGGATAGCAAACTTCCTCTGTCCATTGGACACTTCGGTTATACGTTATTCCCCACATTTCATTTATCGCGATGTTACATGGGTCTCCCCTTGTTTGATTTCGCCATCGTTCGTCTATGGTTGCGGCATGTACGGCCAATACCTTCCATTCGACCCATGTATAACTCTCGTACATTAACATTATGATGTAATCGATTACTCTTAAGGGTGTTTCAATATTATGTTTTCTTACCTTCAGCACTTCGTGTTCGTGTCTTATCTGAGTCACTGGATCCTTTATTATTAAAGTGTTTATTCCCCATCTTAAAGCCTTTGGGCGTAATCGCATTTCTACTATTTTGGGATCGCTTGGGCCTACCCGTATTCCTCTTCCACTATACGGGAACTCTATTCTATTTTTGTTTTCGAAATAGATCAGATACCAGTAGGGTTTCGCCACCGCTGTTATTTTGGTGATTTCTTGTGGCACGTAACTGTCCCGTTCTTGGGCTGAGTATATTTTTTGCGTTCCCAACGCTGGATCCCATTCTACGCCATATAGGGGCGGACAGGCACAATGTAAATCATATTCCTGAGGTGCCTTATAATATCGTCCTCCCGTAGTAAACACCTCCGTGAAAGTTTTATCCATCGTTCCTACTGTGCCAAAATCCTTCAAGTGATGCAATGCATATTCAGTTCTATCACACGGGTAGGGTTTTAGTCTAGATATAGGTACTCGAAGTACTCGTGATACCTTTAATGTTTTTCTTGACTGTTGTTGTTTCCGCAATATCTTCATAATTTTTCTTCCATCTTCCGTAACATACGTGTCAGGCGGGAACAGAGCCGCTCCCAAGTGACTTATTGCCAGTATTGCTACTATCAACTTCATTATATTACCCCTAGTTTTTTCTAAGACATATTGCATAATTAATGAATATATGTTTAATCAAGCTGAGTACATAACAGTCATAATCAATTACGCTTTTGACGGTTTTCAATTCTCCAATCACAATTGGATGCAGTATGGCCTACTCGCTCACAAATTGGGCAATACAAGGATTCTCCCGTGCATTGATTTGTAGGATACTCTTCCCACATTTCGTGTATATACAGGTAGCCCCATAGGGCTCCTCTGGTCAATTTTGCTCCTTTTTTTCGATTTCGCCGGTATGCCACTTGTAGAAAATTTTCCGCAAAGTTTAAAGTGCTTGCATCGAACACTCCTCTAAATCGGGGTGTCAGTTGCAAGTTGAACATTAGCCGTGCTTGGCCCGGGAAGATCCTCATTGCCGGGTACACATACCATTCTTTAGTTCGCTCGTGTATACTTGTACACGGTACATATAATAATATTCTGCCTTTGCCAGGCTGCCACACACAATACTCATTGCTATATGCTTCTAACAACAACAGTGGTCGGTCACGCACTTTTAGTTCTAATTGGTATCGGTACGGCGGACGCATTCCGGTGGGCCGATTAGGAATTCCCAATCGTTCCCCCGGTATTACTAACGGTTGCACTTGCAGCTTTTTGTATGCTTTTACTTCACTAATTGCAGTATTATTTTGTTCTGGTGAATCAGTTTGTTTGATTGACTGGGTTGGTTTCTCTTTTTCCAACTCTAAAGTGTCAAAGCTTTTTTCTTCATCTGTTTCCAGTAGGTTTTCTTCGTAATCCACATCTATTGAAATAGTTTCATATTCTTCTTCTGTTTCTTCAGCAAGGTCTGTACAGCCACTTTTAATCTCAGCATTAGTTATCATAATTCTCTTTCTTTTTCTAACGCTCTGTAAGTATATAGTCATAGGTTAACGGTGCAGCACGATTAATAATATGATTTAAACCCCATTCAGACAAATATTCATCTTCTCTTTTCCAGTTTGGTGTGTAGGGGTAGTCTGCCACGGGTGTCCACATTGATTCCGTCACTCGAGTATCAATATCTATTCGTCGGGCCTGCCATTGATAATTTTGCATTATTCTTGAAACTGTCCAACCAATTCGCCGTCTTTTCTCTTGTGTCTGAGAGGGGGGACCCTGTCTTGTCCGTTGAGATAGGATCCATTCCATAATGAGTTTTTCCTTTATTTTGTCACTAGCGCATTGTGCAACTGTAGATTGCCTGTTCCACTTATATCTTTCCATGGTCACTACTGCGGGAGGGAAAATTATTTTCCGAAAATAGTCCTGAGCTACGTTTCCTTGAATGGGCACTTTCACCAGATGCTCTTTGTGTCCTGCTAGTAATTGAATTATTGTTTCTTCCGGTACTACCGCATGCAGATGCGGGCACCCCGGACTCAATTTTAAATGTGTCAGTACGGGGCAGTCATCTGCCCACCAATACGTCCATTCCACCCCGCAGCAGTAACACCTGGGTTGTTCCCCTGTTGGGTGATCTTGCATATACCATCCTGCTTTGGCGAATTCATCGAGACTATAGCCATTGCCCGGGTCCGCAAAAGTATCTCTACGGGCCCCTTCAGTCTTCATATCTGGCCGGTACATAACGTAATCACTATCCCACAGGTTTCTCAAGCTGTCTCTTACTTCCACTGGGTCCAAGTCTAACGCCATCCCTGTTTCCCTGCCTCGAAGCATCCTACTGGGATCCCTATTTCCTAGTAGCGCAGGACACCCGGGGTTCATCCAAGCATGCATTAATGTTAGGGTACCAAATTCCGGCTTAGCAATTGCCACACCGCCACATCCTTGACACCAAATTTTATCTTTTATGCCCACGAAACCCGCTCGCTCTAGCTGGAATGATTCTAGATCTAACTCATCATGTGTTTCTAGGCGGATCAGACTTGACAGCCTCGTTCCGCTCCGAGTCCAGTCAGACCGCAAGATCTCAAAAAATTCGTCAGCATCTATATCTGACATGATCAGCGTGTCAATCAGTGATCTACTAGTTTGTTCATATTTTATAGTAGTCCACAATTTTTCCATGGTGCGTTTTGCTTCCGTATCTTCTAGATCCATCAGCCTTATCCCTTTATTTCGTAGGTCAATCGGCACCACTTCCATTTCAGTGGGCATTTTTATTCACTACTCACTATTTACTTCCTACGTCCTGCAATTACATTCAATTTACATTAGAAATGGTTTTAGCGTTAATGTAATTTATCATTACTTTTAATATAATTCTTACTTTAGCTTCTACATACTTAAAGTGGAAATGTTCTTTTTCCACAATTTCATAAACGCTACGATAGCGAAAATGATGTGAACTAGTTCCAACGCAATTACTACCGTTAGCTCAGACGCGATATAATGAAAATAGGTCCAATCACGACCACATTCATCAGACCATTCGGTATGATTAGTTCCATAAAATGCATTTATGATTTTGGTATGAAAGTCTTCCGCTTTTATGACCCGTGACCAGTTTGTCACCACTGCCACAATTAGGCATATTACTACATTCATTCTTACCATATTTCTTATATTTTAGTTTTTCTGTAAATACATATGCGTCACCACATTATTGCTGTTTAATACAAATCAGCTCTTGTTAAGCGCATGCTTATTCATATTTTCACGTACATGATTACCATTCATATCTTGTTAAATATACTATACGCATACATAATACTTATTTAATGGGATTCCCCATTCATAGATTATACATAATATATTGCTGTAAACACACATAACGATAAAATGTTCGAATAAATGGCGACAGTCCAACACATGCGCAACGCTGACATTGCTCGCACTTTCTTTTTCATGAGTGTTCATTTTCTCATGACTGATAGCACTTTGTCTCTGCCATCTTTCTTGGTCAGATCGGTGATTGGTGCAGTATCACCTTTCATTTGTAATAAATCATATCCGTCTGTACAGCTGGCCTTATCGGCCTACCCAGTCGGGTATGTATTTTTTCTGGCAATCTTTCTTCATAAATGTCATCACGACATTTTGGCTTCTCGCTCCATGAAGAAGCGTGCCATAGTTCAAATATTGTCTTGTTAACTTCTTCTTTATCTTTAGCAATTTCTTCAGGCTTTATTTCTTCCCTTCTTGCTTCACTTTTCTGCATACAAAAATTATGTTTTAGCTGCGTTTTCTTGACACTGCGGCGGCCGTTCCACAAGTGTCATGCATTCATGGTTATGCTCCCCGACACAGGACCCCTTCCCCTGGTTTAGGAGGCGCCGTCCAGCAGCTCATCCCTCCCTGGGGCTCCTCAGGGGGAGTAGCTAATTCCCCCTTCTTAGCTCCCCAGTTTCCGTAGGTCCCAACCGGTGGACACCAACCATGCTCTGCGATTCCCTAGTTCCACACGTGTTCACTTTTCTGCCTTCATTTCTTTTGTTTATTTGATCATTATTTTTATTTCTCTAGCTATCTCGACTCTCCTAAATTCCCATCGATTTTCCTCTCTTAGGACCGTCCCAAGCTCTCCCATTCTCTCGATTACTTTATTTTTCACATCGGCAATCATGGGATTACTTTACCAATTTTCATTTACCTGTCTTCTTACATCAAAGTCCCCTTTGACCATTACTCTTGTGCTCCAATTTATACCACAATTTTCCTCTTGTGTTTTTCTTCTGATATTCCTCTTTAGCGGACTTACTCCATTCATTATTCAGATATTTACGCCATGATCGTGCCCTCTTATCCGTGAGCTCCTCCATGGCTACATAGTTGAGGTCTCTTCGTACGCAGTACAGCACCGCATTACGAAGAGTTTCGTCTGTTTCCAGTTCCCCCCAGTGGAGGTCATGTTCTATTAGGAGATGTTCTAACGCATCCACCGGGTTTACGAACTCGCCCAACTCGTTTTCCTTCACGTATCTCAAAAACGCCTGCACTCGATGCTTGCGTGGTTTATGGTAAACTCTATGGGCCCACTCCTGTAGATGTCTTAACGCATCATAAGACGTGGTTTCCCCTTCATCTATCGTTTTTAGTAGCGCCTTAACCTTGTTATACACGGGTTTGATCGCCTCGTCTGCCGCTCTCTGAAAGATGAGTCTTAGCTTGGCTCTGCCCGAGACTTGCGGGTATTCTGCAAATATGGCCTTTATTGTTTCCAGCCATTTATCAATTGCAAAGTGATACCCATGTGGGACTAATGCCGCCATTTCTGCGAACCGAGTATTATCATCCTTCACTAAGGGTGTCCATGGCCCTTCTAATTTTTCGTTCTCCTCATTTATTATGCTAGCCAGTGTCCCCGCAGGGTCCTTAATTTGGCTTAAGATAGACATTATTTACTTATGTAAAGATCCCTTTTCCTTAACATAAACGCAATATCGTTATTTTCAAATACAGCTTTTATTCTATCTATTTGTGGAGCAAAAAAATTTTTTACTCCCCCGTAATAAGTAATAATTGTTCTAGATATTTAATATTATTTAATATAGGTTATGGTATAGGTTAATATAAGTGTGGTTTAATACTACTATAGTTATACGTGAAATTGGCTAGTTTGGTTATACCCAAACTACACTCCCTCCTTTTTTAGGTGGAGACTCCATACGCATATTTTCGTATCTTTATGCGGGTCTGCTTTAGTTTCAAAGGCTTAACCTGTGGCTTTGCTGGCAAGAGTTGAGTGTAGCATATCTTCCTTTGCCGCGACCCGTCCTGTAGCGTCATGAATCTCGAACCTTTTTCTACGATGGGATATGGTCCTCGCAACAACGGC
>JGI24159J19872_10013232_pt1 | contig 10735 bp, 8 predicted proteins | sample Ectturendosymbi4_FD_19872 | JGI IMG/M metagenome (IMG submission 19872)
CAATTTTTCGACTTTGGTTCAAAACAAATGTTTGCAAACAAGCAGTTTTGGTCAATTGTGAATCATTTGCATGTTGAAATAAAAGTCTCACATGTGTTAATGGATCTTTTAGTTATTTGTAAAATAACAGTTTTAATAACAGAAAAACTTAAACACAGTTTACCAAGCGTTGGCACGGAAACAAGATACAAAATAAAAATTGGCACGTCAGCGTGTTCGAGTTGGACACCACTTCTTTAAACTACTCTACCCGGAGCTCACACAACCGAACTAATGGATTGATGTTGTTCATCTTACCTGTTTGCGTTTCGGCAGTCTCGACTTGTTCCTTCAGATATTGTATTTCGTTTTGATTTTCCTGAAGTTCAGCGTCTTTTAACTGCAACTTCTCAACCATATCCCAGACTTGCTGCAAGTGTAAAAGGAACTTAGAGGTTTAAAATCTTCGACGGAACAATATGCACAAAATCAGCGCGAAAAGGAAATCAGAATAAAGGGTTGTTGAGTTGTTTTTTTGAAACAAAACAGTTGTGATCGAAATAAACACAGCAGCAAAATGTCAGACCATGTAGATCTGCACGAACTGCGTCGCTCTTGTCAAATAACCAAAAAAAGCGCCGATTCTTTCTTCGACAAGATTTGTTTTTCTATTAGTAATGTACTTCAGAAGAAACTGTTTAACAACACAATCTTACCTTAAAATGAAAAAATATTGGTGCCAAAAACACAGTCCACGGTTGCTGCGAACCTGGCATTACACTGTTATATTGGGTGACGCAACAAAACTGGCTGTAGCGGTTGTCATGATCGACANCGAGCATTGNATCCCCGAAGCCACCACGACGCCAAATCGCACGCACTATGCCCTTGTTAACCCAGCGACGAAGTTTCGACTGTGCTGGGCAGTTAAGCAACGCAGCAAGAAATACTGAACATGGGCTGAGCTCGCGGCGCTTTGACAGGAGGCGGGCTCAGCGATTCTGAATTGACTGTGTGGTCCATGTCAGTTTAAGGTTGCAGCAAACAAAGTTAGGAGCAGTTTAGACTAGAACCTCTAAAACAAAGCGATCGGTGGACCATAGGATCAATACGCTTTAACGATCAGGCTACGATACTGGATGATGCGATTTTCCAGTGAAGAAAATTCACCAAATCTTGAAAAGATCGCGATTTCTGCGTTGGTGTTATAAAATCTTTTACAGCAGACTACTGCGCGGTTTACGACGGTGCCAGAATGCAAAGGCTCACTTTGCGCAACTCCTGCAAAAGTGCTTCCAAAGACGCTATTTTCTGATCTTTTTCATCAGAATTTGGAGGTTGCTGCTTTGCTTGCGCTTCTTGCTTGACAATATTATCAGAACCATTGGGCCACGAAGAGCTGGACCACCCTGAAAAGTAAAGTGATCCGTAAAGCGTATGGCGAAATCCCACCCAGCGCAAGAAGTTTGAATAACGTGTAGTTATTGCAAAAAACATCAAAAACCAACAAAAAACTTCTGCTCTGAACTACTCCGGTGTTTGAAGAGAGATTGGTTGAACGGACAACAGGACACATTCCGCGCAGTGGCAGGCGTGTTGAAAGGTGGACGATGCTGTCGGCTCTAAACACGTTTCCAGGAAGCTTGCTTGCATCACACCACAGTGCGCCTGAAGGATTGTTTTGTTGAAAAAAAACAAAAACGTTTTGGTGTTCCCGATTTATTTGGGATATCGCAAGTTATTGTTATCAAAACTCGTTGTTTTCCATTTATTTTCTGGCTGCGTGCCTGAGCGAAGCATCTGAAAGACAACGTTTCTACCTTGAGCAGAAAAGCTAAACATCCCCTGCAAAAAATCGACTCACTTGACTTCGCGACGGTTTCTTCATTTTTGTTGATCTCCATATCCGCTTCACCTTTTTCTTTTTTCTTACCTTTTTTCGTAATGCTCGTGCGACCCTCCTGAAGTTATAATGCAAAAAGTCTTAGAGCGAGGTTCAAGCAATGACAGGTGTTGAGCAGTAACCGACGCCTTCGTGAATTTGATTTTTTCGGCAACAAAACCATGGGAAGCAGTTTACTTTGAAGTTAAATACGAACAGGCCCCAAAGCCACACCTTGCAGCCAGCCCCAAAACTCAGGATGCTTAAATAAAACAACCACATATTCTATAAAAATTTCATACGAAGGACTTAACGACTCGCCAATTGAAAACATCAGCCTGTATCAACGATGGCGAAAAACGTGGAAGCAAAACTTACCGCATTGATCCGAAAGAATCAGTGAGCTTAAAGATTTTGAACAAATTGACCGCAACGACAAAAACGCACTGTTTGCGAAGTGCTGCGACTCGCGCTCGCTCACGAACCTAGCATATGCAAAGCTCGTCGCTCCACGTTCTGCACTAGAGCGGGAGAGGAATATTAAGTCAGATATCATATTTGAAAGAATAAAGTTAATCTGGTCAAGCACAGGCGGTGCGGGGGCTCATCGGGACATTCCTAGAGAAGCTGAACAGAAAGTCCGGCAAGGAAGCTCTTTCGCGACTCAACACCGAAAGCAGGATCGAAAGATTTTTGCGTATCGCGATGCATTCGCTGATAAACATGATACGAAAAGTCATTTCTACAAGATGGCGAGTGTGATCGTCGCTGATGCGTATGCACGTGGAAGCCTACCGGGCAACTTTACATTTGTTTTCCGGAGAAAGTCACATCGGCTGGACAATACAATAATTGGAAGCGTGCATTATTTTGGTTCAGTTGATATAACACACCAGAAAAAAATGAACACTAAACAGCNATGTATTTCGTGGTCGGGACGAANGATTGGATTTCGTAATCGGTTTTCCTGGAATACAACTCCCAGAAGTGTCGGTGCGAACGCTACACAGAAATGCTTGTCTTATTTACCAAACGAACTACTTAATTTGGCAATGCAGAATAAATTACCTTTGTTATTTTTCAAACATTGTGAAATACAAAAATGTTCAGCAATGTTGAATAGGAATACTTGCGCAAAGTTCAGACAGCAATTTAACGATATCATACACCAACCTAAACGAACCAGAAGTTGTTTTCACGAATTGGTCAAACCAGAAGAAACGGGATTTCTATGTCATATATTTCACAACTTCCAACAACCTATGCAGACCACGTTGCGAACATGGAGTTGTTTCGTTTTTGGCCTTAAACAGAAACACTGCCTAACGAGAATACTGGAAGCAAGCGATCCTTGCGCGAATAAGAATCTCCTTATCAGTATGTTTGCGTGGATCACGGGTAATTGGAACGATGATGTTGGACCAAGTCTATTAAACAAAACAGAATTTAAACCGGATGAAACGATGTGGCAACACGAGCAAATCAACACGTCTGGTCCGTCACGCGCCTGACTTTGGAGATTCGGCGAAGGGAAACTACCAAATATCACTTGGAGATTCGGCGAAGGGAAACTACCAAATATCACTACCAGCATGTAACTGAACAGCATCAGTGCATTTCATTGTTTAGTGCAATTGGATGAGTTGTAAGTATTGAAGGGTGAATGCAACAGACACCGCAAATGTCCGACTGATGGTGGGACGATTGCCTCGTAAAACCTCAACTCACTTCGTAGGACCTTTTTCCCATGCATAATCTCAATGCTAAACAGCATAAGCGCACAAGTGTCTCGCGAACGTGTTTTCACGATGGTTTGGACAAGAAGCTGAATGCTCTAAATACGAAAATTTTCAGCCGAACTGTTAAACCACAAAGCATGAACTGTACCTTCGCCTGGGCCAGCCAATTTTCAATGGATTTGCGCTGCCCCCGGGTGAAGATATCCCAACATCTCTTTTTTTGCGTGTCTTCGTACAAGTTGATTAAATGTTGGACTGTGCAGCAACACGGTAAAATAATCGTAAAGTTAAAGGTTGTATTTCACAAAATGTTCGGCTGGAAAGGAAGTGCAGATTAGAAAGCATGGAAAAGTTTACCTACTACTTACAACGGAAGCAACGAGCCGTGGAAATAGTTGAAAACAAAACAACAAAATACTTGCATTGTGCGTCCATTTGGGTTAGGTTTTGACTGTAACGAGCTTTGACTTCCTTGAACTCCGTATCCAGATCTTCTTTCTCAGACACCAAGCGCCTTACCTGTTGGTTTGCACACACAAGGTAAGACTGGATGAAGCAGCCCTGTACCTTTCACTGGCCTAAATACTGCGGTTGGCATACCTGGGAAAAACTAACTTGGCACATGGCGAAAAACTTGGATGCGTTTTGGCTAGTCATGAATCCTGAATCTAACCACGATCGAACAATAATCACAGACTCTTCGTATTTGTTCTTGTCTGCAAAAAACGTGAGTTTGTCATCTTACATTTTTAATTTTCGCCTGTCAAGCTTTCTCACCAGACAGTATCAATGGATTGGTGACGACATTGACAGCGGTTAAAGTCCTAGACTAACAAGATGGATAAAGTGACTTTTGCAAATGGGCTACCACACCACGAAAGCGAACAATATAGTATAACACGTTCTATCCTTCGAGTATACACCTTTAAGATCCGTCATTATTTCATCGATCACGTAACCACCGAAACGAGGAATGGACGCTATGGATGGAACAGTGGTGAGATTCAACTTTTCAGCAAGAGTACGACGAGCCTCGTAATCCTCAGCGTCTCCACGAGATTGCGAGTAATCGACAATCAGACGAAACCGGACCGGAGCAACTATCATAAAGTAACCTAAAAAGATTGTACACATGTTGAAATACTAGAAAAAAAACACATGAGCACGAGTGGCGTTTATACTAAGCATAGCGGAACAGTCAGGGGAAGAACATCTGGCAGATTTGAAACGAACCAGACAGGATTAAAAAAATTTAAAACGTACCTGTTTTTGTTCGGCGTTGAGATTTGGCAGTGTTTGGAGAAGTATAGTACTCACCAAAATAGCATCGAGTCCAAAACAGACGAAGTGTTAATCTTAGGATTTAATGTCAAGGTGGTAATATGGTATCTTTAGTGTTTTGCAATGCACCTATGCAACGCAAAACACTTTGAATACAATAACGTAGATGTAAACAAAAATTAAAGTTCCAATGAAGATTAGTGCAAAAAGCTGGTACAAAACACAGGATTTATAGCAACAACTGCAGTAACAGCGTACTCCATTAGACAAAGAACTACTGGAAAAACAACTGACGAACATTCCAAGCCCTATCCCGCTAGAAATTGCTTTCGATCTGGATTTTTCAATGTTTACATTTGCGAACATTCCAGCCAGTCGTTAATTGCAATGCTATTACAACACTGATTGCATGTGAATGTATGTATCACATTAAGGGCTAGAGCTGGTTGCACTGCACCTGAGGGGCAGCAAAAAGCTCGTTTCAACCAGCACCTGCACGATTCCAGTATGAACTAACTTTTGCACGTTCCTGCAACAACTAAAAATGGAAGTTCCTTAACCGTGTGGTTTAACATGCCTCAGTTCAGGCTTCCAACATGAAATACGATGCATTACAGTGAACATCATGCCTATGAACTCGATCAAAAGAACGCGGCCAATTGCCATTCGTCCAGCAAATTGCACCGAAGTTCACTTCAACACGAAGTAAAACACAATAAGTACATGGAAACGTGTTTTTTAAGTAACAGCAAACGTGCATTTTTGTCGAATCTAACCGAATCCCAATCATATCTAACTGCTGCCAATGTGATGTCATGTAACACTTAACTAAAGAATGTATTCATGGAGGGGGTATTTTTCACTGAATCCTTTGAATAAGTTGCAGTTCTGTGGATGCTTAGTCTCTAAAACCTCTTTTGCATCTTGAGCAACTCGTTGCTGAAAACGAACTTCTTGCGATAAAGGTGGCTTCTGCACTTACTGCCAATGGCAAACCAAACTACCAGTTACATGTGCATAGGTGGCTGTGTTAGTTTGATCTTTTTGGAAAAGAAACTGAACGAAAAAGCTCAGCGACTGTTTACGGCATAACACAGAGGTTTTTCAGGAACAGAAAATTACACCCTGATGTTTCCACAAACCACTACATCCTACAGTTAACACCGTCACCTTGAAGTCTGATAGTATTTAGCAATGCCAGGACTTCGGTAAATTGTGAAGTGATGTTTCCTACCAGATGCTTGTTAACAAATGATAGGAATAAGAGATTAGACGCCTGAGATGTTCATCCACATTTGGTTACATGTGTAAAACAATCGAAATATGCAGAAGCTTGCCAAGTTCTGGAGATATCGTGGATGATTGAGCATCAGTATGGAATTCAGCCACAAAAAAGCTTCTGACAGCCACGTGGATATAAACGTCTTTTACATTCTGAAACCTTTAATTCCTGGTAAGATTTAGCAACTGCGAATTTACTCAAATACATTACAAACAAACAACAGTACTGGAATCTGGTTTGTTAAATTATACCTGCTACTGACATGGCCATGTCCACACTGTCTTCTCTGACAAATCGTATATGACAAAATCCACGATCGTTCAGCCTGATTGTGTCAATCTCACCTCCATTGGTTGTAAAAACTTCAGCCATTATTGTTTCCACTGAAAAGTAAAATATGCACTCAATTACGATTTGCAACAATTGGTTTTCTCAAGAACAAAAGTACATACGAATCACCCTAGTTAGCAGAAATTTTACATTTCCCAATATAGACTACCAAAGCCAACTTTGATAGTCACTGGTATTACATTTATTGGCTAAGTGGTAAAGTTTGGTTGAGCATGTGCCACCAAAGCTGGTAGACTAGGTTCGACACTTGGCCAGGTCATGCTGAAGACAAGAAAAATGGTACTTGTGTCCTGTGCAACCTCGTGCTTGGTGCTGATGTATGGGTGCAAGTGAACAGTTCATATGCGATGCTGCCACTGACTCGCCACCAGTGCAGGATCCACTGCAAAAGCAGCCATGTGGCCCCTGGGGTAAGCACGATGGGCACCCATAGACCACTCGTGACACTCCTCTTTCGGTGTACAAAACAGAGTATAAATGAAACTGAACTAGTATATTGCATTGAATACATGGCAGCAAAGCACTTTTTCACAAATAATTTACGGGTGTAGTGGGATGTGGTATGGTTTTCTTGGCCACGTAAATTATATCCAGAATACATAAATTTGATCAATCAAAACTAGACACAAAAATTGCATGTAATAGTAAACAATTCAACATCCGGTAATTTCAAACTATCTTTGAGTCCTTATGTTCTTCACAAAACCACAAAACAATCCATTCAGGCAAATGTGATGAAACTACTAATTTGCAAATAACTAATCAAAATTTTCGAACCTATTATCAGTGGAGATGCAAGGTGCCAACCAGGACTGCCCCATGTCATCCATCATATGAGCTTTTGTTTCACAACCTCAAGCACATGTACCCACTTTACTCATTTTTTAGGACTACAAATCTTGTATTATACTAAAAAAATTGCATTCACTCTAATGTTTTGAAATTCAAGTTGATGGACCCTTGCACATTTCAGATTCCTAGGTTTCAGTTTGCTAATACTTTTGGAAAATTTCTGCAACACCTTAAAATGGACCATTAAATCCCAAACCAACAGTGTTTGCGCTAGATGGAGTTCTAGGACTACTGTCACCTGGGTAGCTGCCACCTCGATAGCTGTTGTTGCAACCTCTCAGTTGGCACAGTGTTGAACATGATATGCACCACAGACAGGGCTGTGTGCTAAGAATAGTACCTATACTCCAATGTAAGTGGCGCAAACAAGCAATAAAAGGGTGAGTCTGATAGAATGATCTTGCTTAGTGACCTCTAGTAATGCTTGTAAACCTGGTGAAAGATAAGCGACAAAAGTGATCTCATTGGGTGATTTCTATTGTTGTTGCTGCTACAGTGTGAAGCTTGGCACACTTGCCACTCAGGTAGCTGCCACGTAGGGCAATTATAATCCAGAACAGCTTCTGCCCAGACAACAGCCACCTGAGAATTTGAGCTCTGTGTGATTATGGTTTTTAAAAACATCTAAACCAGCTATGTCCAACCCAAATGACTTACTCAGCCAAAAATTATGGCACTATCTTAACCAGGGCCGCACACTGAATGACATAATAATGAGGGCCACACATTGAATGACTTACTTTGACCTTAGCAAACTAAATTTAAAGCTAATGTACTGAAAGCATTCGAATCATGACGGCAATGGTAACAGATGTGATAAAGTAGCACTGAGGACAACCTGCATCAAAAATGTCAAATTCAAGATTATTATCAAAATAAGGATAGGTTGTCAGTATGTAGGATACTTTTACTACAGCCAAAATCTAAACTGGGCAGCACAAAACCTTTGGCTGGGTCGCATGCGGCCTGAGGGCCGTGGGTTGGACATAGCTGATCTAAACCTTTTGTTGCGCTGCTTTAATGTCAAAATCTTTGAAATCACAAATCTACATACTGATAGTTTCTTTGTCTTCCAACCTCTTTGAAGAAGCTTCAGAAACTTTAATAATTTTGGATGGAAAGCACCATGTTGGTCTAATTATATCTTCATAAACATTCATAAGTCAACCCAAACATCATTGGTTTTGTGAGTCTTCAATACTTTCACAGCACAATTCTTGCATACACATTATTGCATCATATTCACTCCATGCACTTAGCAGCTCAACATGTGTCATTGACCAGCTAATTTACCAAGTTTATTTGAGGCAACTGCTGTTGGTTTGAACACCATTTAGTGTTGTGCATTGTCCTACCTTACAAATTGATTTATGAGTTGTAGCAACTCACTTTTCCTTTGCTAGTTTAAAGTGATAATGTTGTAAAAAATACTGCACGTCCTCATCATCACGTGACTCACTAATATCCTGCCCCTTTTTATAATTGCTATGGCTTGAATTAAACTTTATGCCAGGGGTGGTCAAACCTGCTCTATGTATGAGCCACATATCGTAAAACCCAAGCTGCAAACAGCCGCAACATAAAAATCCCAAAACATGAATTTATTTGTAATTTACGCTTCTGTGACAACATAATTCGTTTTGGAACGACTTGCAAAAGCAGTACTATACAGCACGCTAGCTAGCACAGTACCACTTTACAACATTTCTACACTTTGCAGTAGAAATAAAAAATAAAAAACAAATATATAAATTTTTCGGAAAGCTCAAAGAGCCGCATGCAAACGTTCAAAGAGCCGCAGTTTGGCCACCTCTGCTTTATGCTATGCCCTTGACACTTTATTCAAACCTTTCTTCGGCAAATGTACAGTCAGCACTGTTCAAGTTGTGCTTTGTCCATCCTACAGAGAGAAGTTCAATTGTACAATTCATCCAGTTTCCAAGTTACATGCTTAATGAGATGGCTTGTGACATGTTTTTGGCATTAACGTGTTGCTCATTCTAATCTGCACTCTTTGCCACATGTTCAATAAATGCATACATTCCTTTTTAATTAGTGTGCCTTAAGTAATGACTTGTAATTGTGTCCAGGGTATTGCTTGCTTCAGTTGTCTGCGTTCATCGTAGTTGAAATTTAGTCGATTAAATTGATGGGAGCTGGAAAGGCCAAAACCAAATTGCTGCTGTAGCTCTCGTCAATTTAATCGACTAAATTTCAACATCTTGAGTTGCTTTCTTTGTTGGTCAGAGTAAATGTGACAGTACATACCCAAAATTTCAAAGTTGACATAATGACAATTACTGTGTTTACTCGATTCTAAGCTGCGGCTTGTTAAGTTTTTTCTTTTCATCATTTCATACAGCTTACAATCAAGGGTGGCTTACATTTTTTTCTTTAGCTTATCAAAATGTTTAGATGATGACCAGTCTTTACTTGGCTACGTTTTGTTGACCGAACCCACTTTTCGCAATATCTTTCCTCTCTTCAGCATCATGTGCACATCCATCACTCGAAGGATTACGATTGACAGAAGTGAGTTGTAGTGGTGAATCATCATTACTGGGGTTGCTAATCTAACACAATGCATGCTATACACCAAAGTATCTCAGAGTCTTAGGTAACCTATGGTGAATTGCAGCTTACATTCAAGGGCGGTTTACATTCATTTTTGAACACCACTTCCCATGTGGCTTACAATCAAGTAAATACAGGAACTAGGAAAAGCATCTAGATTTCGGAGTCGGATTGTTTTATCTGACTACGACAGTCCAATTGAATAATTTTTACATTGGACTCCTAAGTTATGAATGCTAACTAATGCCTGTTGGAATGGTACAATTTCTTTTGAATCTTTCATTGAAACAGAGGATACTTGCTGTGCACTAAGATTTCCATTGATTGCTAGTTGCTACAAAATTGTTGACAGCCAAACTTCATTCAGGTGATGCTAAGGAGTCAGAATCCATGGGGAGGATGACAAGTGCCTTCACGTGGCACTCCCTATTGCAGCATTTCTTGAAATGCTCACTAAACCTGTCACTTTGAGAGCAACTACTGTAACCCGTGCTGGATGTGTTCGGTGCAGGCTGGGTAGGAATACTCCCTTTTCAAGATTCGGCAGCAGAGATGCTGCTGAAGATGACCCAAAACCCAACATACCCCAGCTGAACACCAAGGGGCTTACTACAAACACGATCAGCATTATTAACACATTGAGAGACGGTGTATGATATATTCAAACTTCAATTTCGGCCTAAAAAACAGCAGTTTTTCAGTTGCCTTACCAACACCCTAGCTCCTCTGCTGATTTGTGCTAGAGAGCTGTTCAAGGGCTCAAACAGATCGGCCAGTCTGGTAGATTGCACTCGA
>JGI24159J19872_10013234_pt1 | contig 10735 bp, 6 predicted proteins | sample Ectturendosymbi4_FD_19872 | JGI IMG/M metagenome (IMG submission 19872)
AGGGAAATCCCAAATTGTCAGGCCGTTGTGGGCGGAGGTTTAATGCTTTCCCGACAACAATGTTTAATGGAGCCGAATTACAAAATGTTTAATGGAGCCGAATTACAAAAACTAATCCGCACACAATTTGCTGGATATTCTTGTGCACAGATGGGCAGTTTTGTTTGTGTATTGACGAAATCTGTGAATTATTCGGAGTCTTCTGTCTGTGCAATCGCTACCCCATTTGCTGGCTTATACCGGCTTACTCTTGATTCGTTCTGGCGTTCCTTCGTGGTAATGGATTAAATTAAACAAGCCGGCCCTCTGTTATTTTACCTTGAAATATCAACTACTTGGATTTTGACACTGTTTGCAAAGATGAGTCGATGATTGAAAATTTTCGGAGAGGTTAATACTCGTCTTTCACATCGCGCATCTTTTGAAACAAAGAAAGTCGTTGTACTACCAATAAAGACCAACGCCCAGTTTTGATTAAGACTGTTGAAGTCGCTGTGTTGAAACATTTGAGCCTGTTCCAGTAAGTTTCCAGAAAAAAGTCTATTTGATTTTTAGTGTGGTCAAGCTTGTCAACTATAACCTGAATTGTTTTTGTCTTAAATCTGCTTCGAGTTAACGTTCACGCATGCCTGTTTGCAATTGCGTGCAATGCGTTAGACGCTGGTACTCCAATCGTCTGATTATGACGTCACGTGCTGATTTTTTACTTGCTTTAGCGTCAACCCGAATTTCGTAGTTACTGCACACATTTATATAACCATGTTCTCAAAACAATCTGTGAGAAACCTTTGCACCCGTTCTACGCGACGTTGTTGAAGTGATATGGCATTGGTGAGGTGCTTCGAGGCACAAATGATGAGTTCATACAGCAGAGGTTTATTAGATGAACTGCTGAAGGCTTGACGAATTCGGCAGAACAGTACTCAAAGCACTTCTTGCTGATCAGGTTGGCAAATAAGCGTAGTGTTAGTCCACCAGTCTTACTTGATCAAAATTTTGTTGCATAAGAGATACAAATCACTTCTGCCAAATGCTACGTGGATTTCAAGATATTTCCGAAGAAATTATATCTAAAGGCCAGTATTGCAGTCCTGTATATATAATTGTCATGATTAGAAATGTCTAACAGTGGGAGAAACAGATAAGGGACGCCAGAGCAATATCGTTTTTTTAAAGCGTTAACGCTTCGAGGCAGGCGGCAATTTTGTAACAGCTGCCACTCCCGTTGTTTGCGCTTTTGTGGAAAGACAACAAACTTCGCTGTTTCAATAAGATATGTCGCATCGCACCTGCTGGTCGTAAATGCTATTCAACAGATTTTATCGAAACCGGAGACTTAATTTCGTAAATTTTGTGTCACGGTGAGGACCTTGATGCAGCCGCTCCAGCAGTAATTGCAGCCTTAGGAAAGTGTACAACGCGGCCATATGGCGAAGTTGATGCTGAACCGGCAGGTGACAACCGAGCAAGAGGGTCGAATAGGCGCTAGTTTGAAGCTGCCTGAACATATAGACGCACGGCAGACTGCGAAAACTTTGATATTTATTTTGGCAACGAAACTCGATCTGCCTGTAGTGAAGAGGTACGAGACACAAACCACGCAGAACTGTTGGAAGTGTTCGGTTATATCTCCTGTTTTGAGTTTTTTGGGGGTCAACGCTTTTGTTGTAAACACCACAAAATTCAAAATTGCGTTTGCAGTTTTTTTCCCGGTTAACATTGTGGGACTAATTAAAAAAGGTGACTAACGGTGACTATTGCCTATGTTGTTCTTCCTTTGTCAAACACAAAATATCTTATTCTAGTTCTGCTGTTTGAGAAATATCCAGTTGAATTGCCGTTGTCCGTTTATCAGAAACACTGTCTTGGTCATCATTTTGATATTGGAACCGAGAAAGCTATGTAAAAGTAGCCTGTTAATTCGCAATATCGCATATAATTGCAAGCTCTTACGCCAGATCAGGGCATGGCTTGTCTCTCATTTATTTCGTTGGCAAACAAACATTCCCTTAAAAGTGTGTACACGCACAATAGTAGCGTCGGAGGAACAAGTGTCGTATTTTCAACTGTGAGCTGTTGTCTCTCAAAAACAAGGCTCTGAACTATCTATGGGTTTTTCGTTTTGGAATAAGGGGTTTTCCGTTACTATTGGATTAATTTCGAACACGCTGCCTGGCACATTTTTGAAGTCCGGAACGAAAAGGGATAGAAAACAAACTGACTTGTACGTTTTTTGACCATACTAGGTGTGAAATGCAGAGATTTAAGTGTTTTGCCTGTAGTTAATGAGAGGTACTAGGGATTCTATTCAAGATATGAATTATAGAAGACAGTTGAATGACCCGCGATTTTCAGCCCTTTAGTCGATGAAGCACCAATGTTGGCGTTAAATAGGTGTTACAGGATTAGCGGTAAGGACTGCGAAGATGCAAGTCAGCAGATGCTTGCTGTGCACTTTTTCATAACAGGATTGGCCAAGGAAATTGAAAGAAGCCAATTAACGTCGTTGTTTGACTTCTCCGAACGAAATCGTCACAGAGTTTTTACGCCCGGCTGTTGATAGTTTTCGTGAATGCCGCCGAAGAATAAAGCGCTTTGCTTCATTTTTCTGCTCATAATCGTGTTCCTGCGCTGGATTTGTCGGGACGCACTTGCGGGGTGGCCAGGCTTCGATGGTGATGTCACAATGCGTCGCCTGCTGCGTTATTGTACAAATCGCCGGTACCTGCGTCACAATGTTCGCGTAGCTTCTGTGTGGTCGCCGAGCATGACCTTTCCGCTTTTAAAATACTGCTGCACGGAGGTAATTACGTGGCCAGGGCGCTAATTATCAGAAATAAACTCGGGTCCTCCCTAACCACCGGCGTAAAACAGTGTCTCCCCGCGGGCGGATGGCCAGCGGAAAAGTTGCATAGAACAAAGAGCCAGCCTTTGACATGGGTGCGAAACGACGCGTTTGCTTTGAAGTGGTGTCAGCGTGATACAGTGACAAGCTTCTAAAATCGTACGCAATACGCAGCAAATTATGCTGCAAGTTTCTGAAGTTGTGAGCGGTAATTGTAAGTTAAAGAACCGTGTGCAATTTCATATCCGCGTAGGAGCAATCCTNGTAGAGGTTAACTTAATATTTTTTTCTCCATTTTCTTCNGTGGCTGTGCTGCAAAAAGANATTTTGCGTAGAAGGCAAACAAGCAGAGAAATTGCAACACTATTGGTTCGCCAGTTCACACAAAGGTACTTAGCACATCATCTGCGTTGTAGATAAAATCAAAGTACTTTAAGCGCAGGAGGCAAACGAAACAGAGTTACAGGGATTGTGCCTCTTCGCGCTTCGTGCCATGTCTATTCTGTGTCCACAGCTTTATCAGCACCCGATCTAACTGCGGGGAGTTTGCAAGTGATCGGTGCCAGGGTCTCTCACAGAAAAGTGTGTCTGCCAAGAGTGTTTGCATGAGCGTGAAAGGTGTTTTCGTTTACAGCCATCGAACGAACAGGCAGCAAAGTTATAACCTTTCTTGCACTTCCTCTTAGCTTTTGAATGGACAGTCCAATTGTTGAATTATGGATGATTGAAACGCACGCCAGTGATGTGCCTTTACTTGACTCGACGTACTTAGCCATGCGGTGATCTGTTAAAGAAAATCCTAACGAAGCAATTCGGTTCGCGATGAGAGCATTGGAAGTTGTTTTATTTTGTACTCGTCCAAACAAAGCATTTTCGTAAAAAAAAACTTTCTTGATATGTTTTCGCCCCGCAGTGTTTTTGAACGGCTTGCAGTTTCAAAAATTCTGACGTACGTTACAAAGCGGGAGCGCTTATCTCTTTTTTTTGCAACGGTCCCTGTCTTTGACTTGTTGCATTTTATTCCTACAGTGAAATAGAAGGCTTGTAAAAACTTGTGCGGAAAACGTCTGTTTGGGCCGAACAAAGAAAGAAGACGTTAGCTGTGCGAGGTAAGTTGCTCATATTTTGAATGTGCGAACACTGCTGCAAAGGATGAAAATTGGCTGTTGGTCGCTCTAACTTTCACTAAGAGCTACAAGTATTGGTAAAAATAAAATTTACGGGCAAGTGATGTGTAAGGAACGTTTCGTCATGGTAACCCTTGTTGCGACCTCCAACTTGTTCATCTCAAGTGGCAACAGTGAGAACCCTCGAAGTGCTGGAGCGTGGAAATTGCTAAGGAATGAAAAGGTCGACAAGACCCTGGTAGTACAGCTCTGCAGCGGCAACTTGATTCAAATTTCGTGTCGCGCGCACCTGAACTTCAGGAACTGTTGTTGTGATCACAATGGAGCTTCTGTGCAAACGCGCAATGCGATCTTACGGACGTTCCGCATGATTGCTGGTCGGTTGACTGTGCTTCTCAAAAACTGTAGCTCAGTCATAGAAACGTATCAAAAGCAAGCGTTTTTATCTATATCGTGTAGGATATTTTGAGTTTTTGAAGCATTTACTGATTTTTACTAATAAAGTTTCTTAGGATCAGAAACTCATACTGTAGTTTGAAGAGAACACTTCATGCTTTTCATGGCGATTGCGTTTTATTGGAACGAATGGGATTTGCGTGAGTTGAGAAAGCACGTTTCATATAAATGTCAAACACAATTATCAAGCCGCATAAAAGAACTCATAGTTCGTTTGCGGGGTAGCTGACTCGAATGCTGTGGTGTAAAAGTGAATTCAACACTGAAACAGCTGGCAGTTTTTTTTTGCCATGCGTAGTGTGTGACATTACTGCTTCAGCATTTCAGGGGTAAACATTTTTTAAATACAAACATTTGCTCCTCAGCTGAAGCAGGGCTGAGTTGTTTTGTTTCTGAATTGAAAAGGAACTGTGCACTTGAGGAACAGCAGGGCTTCGTTGCTTGAGATACTTTTGTGTTCTTCTGTCCGACGACTGTTTTCAACTTGAAGGGCGACGGCAGAAGTTTGAAGTGGCCTCTTGCTGTCTTGACGATGAGGGATTTTTTTAAACAAGTTGTTGCAACGATGAAAAACACAAATTTCAAACACAAAAAGCAAGCGTTCGCTTTCCCAAGAGGTGAAATCAATATGCTTAGAAATTTCTTTCCTGTAGGCACAGTTCAGGGAATCCAGCAACGTGTCAAGCAGTTTTACTGATGCCTGCGGAAGGACTGTTCTTTTATGCGCTTGATACAATAGGGAAATTCACATACTCGGCCTCTTATTACACAAAGACCACAAAAAACTGCATTTTATTTTTTCTGAAAAACCTGAACAAAGAAACCGGGCACATTCTTTTGAGTTCCGGCATTCGCTTGTGCACGGCGTCCCTCCATTTGATGAAATTCGCGCTTATAAAAAACTTAGCGCTTTTCGCCTGTTAAGCTTACGTGTTTCTTGTAGATGAGCACAACGCTTTCAACATTTCGTGTAGAACCCACAAGATCAAATGTTGGATTGGAGTGCTAAATGATGGACCACCATTTCCAGTCGTGAATCTGTACGCAACATGTTGCGCTGTTCATGAGTGGTTGGGTTTATTAAAAGACAACAAACTCGCATCAGTTACGAAGAACAACAGACACGAAGCATGGCACTAAATATCAACAGTATATCAATAAAAATGTTTTCTTTGTCATAGTGGGAAGACACTTGCGCTTGAAAGAACATTCCTTTGCGGGTTTCTTTTCATGACAACGATAACTAAATTTGTGAGGAATTTCTTTGGTAATAACTTAAATTGGGAGGAAACATTTTTGTGCAACAAGAAGGGGTAAAAATTATGTTTGTTGCAAGATTCGACTCTGATAACCAACGAAAGCAGCGCTACCCGCCACCTTGTGGTACAAAGCAGCGCGACCGGCTTGTACAATGAACCTTGTATGAAAATACTGCTGATTCTTGAAAAAATATTTTTGATTGAGAATTAACTACTCCACATGTGAGACAAGCAAGGAATCTATCTGCAAATATTTAATAGGAACTCGATTTCACGTAAGACTACGCATGGTCAGTCCTTGAATCTTTGAATCATCGCAAAAAAGATGACAGCAGAGCCCATTGGGCTGATTCCTCGAACGCTTACAAAAAACTTAAAGCTTTTAGTTGTGACTGAAAATTATGTAATATTTCTATTTTTGTATAACATTTGTTAATTTTCCAAAAATCTTATCCTAACCTGGCGACTACAAGCGATTTCAGCATTGTAGAAGAATGAAATGTATGTTCTGCAAAAAGTTACGAAGGTACTAAATTGGACTTGTGTAATGACGGTGTTTTTTATAGTATTGAAAAAACTGTTTTTTATTAATTTAAGTCTTGAAGTGACTGTCAGTGACACCAGTGTTTCATAACAAATGAGTTTTAGCAAAAGATGTGCTGTGTTGCCGATGTCTGGACGAACTTTTCGGATAATCGTGTCTCAACGTAAAGTTTTTGGTGTACATTGGCGTGATTATCAGAAATTAAATTAAGGTTAATTCACACATAGCTCCAAACGCGTTCGATATATGAAACGTACGTGCTTACTTATCGTAAATAATTGATACTTAGCTATTGAAATATGACAGGAAAAGGAAGCATTTGGCATTCCCGGAGTATACGAAAAACAAACTACTTAAAGAGACTGGTTCAGAAATATTCAGTGACTTACAGCAATCCATTATTGAAAATGCTGGCTGTAGATTGGATGATTTTTTTCACTGTTCTTCATTAATAAAACATCGTTCACCGCCCTGGACTTTAAGATAGGCGACTGGTCTCTTGCGAAACCATAAACGATCAAATATTCAGAAGCAATTTGCGGCGTGGTTGCCGATAGCCGATCGTAAATGTTGAAGCAGGCGTCCGGCGAAGCGCCGCTGGCGAGCAACAGTAGTTTCCTCACCCTGCTGCAAACGCCATATCTTGCTGACCTTCAATCAGAGCCCGCTGATTTTTCTCGCGCGTGCAGGAAAGTACCAGCAGGGCACAACGAGTTTTCTGCGGGGGGTTATGCAGCCTCAATTATATTAGCGCGTGTTGCCATTCGCATGAAAGTACAAAAAAACAAAACGTTTTACGATGTTGCAACCTTGAAAGTTTATGTCAATACTGGTTACGCGACGACTTACGAAAACTGATGTTTTTGTTTGCAAATCCTGGAAAGGAACCGGATATGACGTCTGCTAAATGCAGACGGTGCGCTATTCTAAATTCCATCTTGAAGGACATCATGAAACCCAAGACGGCGTTATGAGGGAGGCCATCTTGATTACATTTAGTTTAAACCAAATGACGTTGGTTTGACAACCCGAAGAGCCGCTATTTTTGGGGGGGCCGTACTTGAGCGAAGTAAAATTTTTTCGTTATGAACTGTTTAGTGGTTCAAATGAAAAGATGGTGCTGAGGAAACATAATGCAGTGACGACGAAAATTGGGAAAAAAGTTTTGTTGAAACTGTAACTATTGGCTGTGACCGTTTTGCAAAAAGATACCTCCGGATGGTTGAGGTAGGTTTGCAATACTTCACGGTGCTTGTACCAACAAAGACACCACATCCTAAAGCTGTTTTTGAATAAGTATCCTGTATTGATCTGATCTCTTTTGGGGTCTCAAGTGTCACTCCGTTATTTCGTCTTAAAGTGATAATTCCACTGTGTAAGAGTCCTGCGGACAGCTTCTGTCTGTATGGAACCGCGTTTTCTGCAGTTACGTAAAAAACGATGAAAATTCTCAGGATGCTCTGTCGAAAGTGCGGCATTTTCTTTGCACTGACGCCAACAAACAACTTCTTTACCGTTTTGTTCTTGTGAACGTTTGGGATGTTTGTACCAAGAAAACATTCGTGTTTTCAAATGAGAAAATTTTCAGGAGCCTAGGGGCTTATTGCCAACCTGAAAAAGGCCACTAGTCTTGTCAGCTCAGCTGGAGGATGGTAGGGCGAGCTGGGAGCCACAGACATGCAAAATGGCGGTTCTTTACGGGTTTACTTTTGTGTAATTTTTAACTGTACGTTTTATTAATCAGATGTATATTTCTGATACCAGTTTCACCCTTTCGATTCACAACTCGATGCACACCTGTTGGTCCGGCGCTGATTGTTTTGACATTTCTAACTGTCACTTGCTGACGGTGGTTGTTGATCACGAATTATGTCAGCACCGTCGCTATTTCGAAGAAAATCATTTTTCTGCATAACAAAACCTTGTTATAGTGAGAGCAGCTCATGTGAGGTAAATGCCATCCGTGAAAGAAATGTTAATTTTTGTTTCGAAAATTTCTGCGTCATTTCGTTGGCAATCGGTTGTTGGTGAAGCGCTTTACAACTTGAGATGTTCAATTTAAACCAAACCTGTCTATGTCACAAATGCTTCATTCAACCTAAAACTTTGGACAAGCATCAGGACCGGAAAGACTTGTGAAAAGACGGAAAGGAGGTTGTAAGCATCATGTAAAAGTGCAGGTTGTCTGAACTGGGTAGAATGGATAGACCTAATCAAAACGGCTATTTCATTGACTTTAAAATTTCCTGGAGTATTTTTAGATGTCATTAATTAAAAGAAACGATTTTTATGCTAAAGTACGTCCTTGAAGTTAGAAATATGTTCAAGATCCAAATGACACATTCACTGACTTATCTTCGCGTTAGTAGTAATCACTTTACTTCAGGTTTAGGTTGGCTTGTTGCCTGCAGCGACCTCGAAGTAGTCAATAAAAGCAAGCTACATTTTGCACGGTGGTGGTTCGGAGAATGTTTTCGCCCACTTTTCTCAATTTGGAATGCGTTAAAATATTCGGAGATAGCGTAGCCGAAGTGTTTTCCGTATTTGGATCATCCAACATTTTAAACGCCCCAGTATTTTGCGCCTTTATATTTGCTTTATTTTAGTTGGGCTACCGTTGTTAATCATATCAATCTTTCACTGGTCCGCCCCAGGGTGTGTGTTTACTGGTGTGGTAATTTGTCCCGTGAAACACGGGGTGATGGAATTATTCGTGTCTTGGTTGTTGATAAGGCTTATGACTAAAGTTTGCTCAGAAGATTACGGTAGTACGCTAGTCAGCACCGAGGCATTCCATGTTTTCCATAAGCCGCTTGCCTTAACTGAAGAACACTTATTTATCTATTTTTGCCTACAAAGCGTGTCTTATTCTACCCTTTCATCTTGTTGACTTGAAAACCGTATTTGTTTTTCTGTTTAGGCAGACCAAACGTTTTGTTAAAGCTTGTAACGAAAAACGTTGGGAGTTGTATTTTTCTGCTGTGCTTAGATAAAAGCAAACTGCCTGCCTTTTACATTTAAGTTTACTGGCGCTGAGTGCAAATGCTCATTAATTGAAAAACACACATCAAGAAATAATTGATTACTTTTTTAGAAGTAACATCTTCAAATCCACTCGACGCTTGTTTAGCAGATGGCGTTTCACTCTTGTTTTTCGCCCTGATGAAATTGGCTGTATTTTCAACGAAGCGTTGGCAGTGTCCGTTTTACGGTTTATCTGATACACCAGTTAAGCTTTCAGACCTACTTTGAATTAAACTGGTGTCCTCGGAATAGCAAGTGTGCAGGAATATTTTGATGTAGCCAGTAAAACGTCAGTGTGATTGTTAGTCCTGACTGCTTCATTTTTTTAGCTGCTATTGAAGAAGATTTCTGCACAAACTTTTGCTGCTATTCAAGATCGCATTTTTTAATATAAAAACTACAATATAAGTACATGCATGCTATCCATTACATAGAGCAGTGTGTGCTCATCAGACAGCATGAGCTTGGAACAGAGTAAAACTGGGAAATGTTGCAAATTGTTGTAGAAACAAAATGCAAAAACTACACATTTAGATAGAATCATGTTGGCAGCCCCGAAAAGAACTTTAATCGACCACGATGGAATGACAGAAACAGTTGTTGAAAATTTTTCAGCGTAATTTCATTTTCATGTGCACATTATGGTTGTTTCTTGCACTGCATGAATGAATAGCTTTGAAGAAGTAACGCAGTTCGGGCAGATAGTTTTAGTTTGCATTGCACATTAGAATGCTGGTGTGCTCTTTTTGCCCTCGGTTTTTACTGCAATGAACTCATTTGAAATACTTAAATATTTATGCTTTAGGTAAACAAGCAAGGCGTAGCAAACACCACCTGACAGAAACTGCCCTCTATGGATTGAGTTTAATCAGTTCGTAGGTTTTCAGCAGTTTATGACATAGCTTCGATAGAGTTCTCTCAGCAGCTTTCGCAAGTGGGAAATTTGCGCTTTTTGGTGTGAATTGTCAACAAAATATCTAATAAAAGTACACCTATCCTATAACATCGAGCTGCAAGTTATTACGTCTAGTGCTTTCTTCGTTTACGTCTAACACGAATAAAAGTGAACCAAAATAATGGCACTGACTGCAGGAAATGGCGAGGACGAAGAAGCAACGTCCAGTTTGAAACTACTGAAAGCCAAACCAACGTTTATTTCAAAGTTACTGAAAGCCTTCGAATAGTAATGTGTATGGTACTTGTAATTACTCACAAACTGTGATGCCATAGGCAAGCTTAGTGCCAATGCAAGGGTTCTCAACCTTTCTCTGAACATGTACTCCTTCAGCATTTCGACAGATGAACAATACCCCCAAAATTTCTTATGACAAAATATTTCATCATGATTAATCATAGATATATTTACAAAAAGCATGTAACGGCTTTTGAAAATAATATTCACTGATATATATATATATTGTATATATATATATAAATATTTAGAAATAAAAGATATGTAAATATATATTTCTCCTCTGCT
>JGI24159J19872_10013235_pt1 | contig 10734 bp, 10 predicted proteins | sample Ectturendosymbi4_FD_19872 | JGI IMG/M metagenome (IMG submission 19872)
TGCTCTTGATTGCTTTTTTATATTTATGGCTGAAATTTTGGGAGGGTATTGACAAATACTGGATCGTTCCGGTAAGAAAATTATTCTACTTTCACCACTGTCCTCAGGATCAAGAGAGTAAGACCTCCTTGCAACAAACGTCGCCACAGATTTCGTACCCGCAACAGCTTTTTAGCCCGCCGCTTCCTCGTTTCCTGTACTGGTGCTGTTAGGCATTCCAATTAGTTTTAAAATAAAAGAATCAGTTAGAAAAATCCACAAGCATGCTACATGCGCCCATGTCTACAAAACTGTTCTAAGAATCTTGAACAGTAGAAATGATTGAAAAACAACCAAAGGAAAAGTGTGTAAATCGAAAAAGTTACTTGATTTTGCAAATCTTTTTTTTACTTCATTTGCAACACGTTTTAGAACATAAGATTCAGCAAGAAGAAACGCGTATTTTGTTCTGCTTCAGGTTAGCCTGTGTAGCTGAAATCAGAGTTTTTGCTTAGTGCTTCAACATGGCCACTTGACTTGGTCCCCAATTGTAACAAAGTGCCCAAAAAAATTGTAACATGATCCAAGCACAACTGACAAGCATGAACCAGATCAACTTTCAAAAAGGATCATTAGATGAATATAACAAAAGAGTTAATTCCGAAATACCTGAATATACTGCCATTGCACTGATCTGAAATGACAAAAACAATTTTTTTGTTGCAAATTTTGTGTAGGCCTACTTGCGTTTCAATTTCACGTAAAGCTTGCACAAAAAGTTTTCACATTGAAATCCCAAAATAAATGTTTTATCGAGCATACACAAAGAAGCAAATCTTTCATTGGGAGAGCAACATGACGTTTGGCATGAGCTTCGACTGGACATAAGGAGAAGATAACTTCCATTTCAGCCATTCATTGGCCAATACCAGTGCTGCAAAAATTACGTGAACATTACTTACATGCTTTACACAATAATGCAATTCCAATGCAATAACAAAAGTTTCTATAATTGTAGTCTACATACATAAGCATGTCAACACAAAGACAAGCTAGATTTCTATAGCAAGCGCCAGTTTGACACACATGATTTCGACAAGAGGAGATGGCATAACTTTCAGCATAGGAATCCCGCACCAGTTTGGCAAAAAGTTGCATGATTATTATGTTCCAGCAATACGTTGGAGAAAAACTGAAATGAGTTTATAAATCTGAATTCGCTTTGATCGGCACGGTGTGGGTTTCAGCATGTAAAAAAAATTTGTACACTGAAGGCAAAACGAAACTTTCAGGAATGAAAATATAGACAATTACCTTTCCAGGGAATATTTTGTTCTGATTCTGTGATAACTGTGTCGCCAGTGACACGATGTTGTTTCCATCGATTTCTTTCGCCTAATTTCTCCCGCCCAACCAGTTGGTCTTGTCGCCCGCCTTTTTCTGAAGGGAAACACTTTCTATGATTCCGGACGTTGGCGTGTCGGTGACTTCAGCGTGGTTTTCCAGTTTTGCTTCCGCTACCCGCTGAAAAATTTTTCGCGCATTTTCAAGCATTTAAATGTGAGCCGATACAGCACCAGACGGGCTTGTATTCAACGTTCTGCTTCATTGCACACAACTGTAGGAAAGGTCTATTGGCGTCCTACTCCGCAGTAGTGTTGTAACAAGCGTTAGGTGTTAGCTAACTTCAGTGTTAAGAATGTGTCTGTAACCCTATGGTTCAGTCTTCAATGCAGTTGCGAAAAGTGTCTGTAACCCTGTGATTCCGCCGGCTTCAGTGCTTTGTACTACGTTCTGTTTTGTTTGTTTTTATCGACCTGCTTTCTGCAGTGTGTGTTCATACTATGGACTTCGTGTCTGCTCACAAACAAATAAACAAAAAAAATAAATAATACCTACTACCTAGTAACATTAAGCACAGTCTATCATTACTTATGTGTATAATATTACTTGTGCGGAAAATACCTGCTAATCTTTCTGGTTTGATATTCGCTTTTACTGAGCTTCTTGATCTTGCATTGCTGTTAATAGAGATTTCCTTGAATTCTTTCAAGTGCAGAGTTTGTGAGCAGAGATGATCACGAAGTAGGAGCCCAAACTCCTGTCGGAGTTTGCGTTTTACACTGGAGCAAAAGCTGGAGACAAACATTAGTGATCTGCCAGGAGCAGGATCTGCCTTCAACCTTATGGCCTGCACAAGAGGCAATCAAAATTTAAGGAATTTTTTTAATTTCTGTAGCAATGCTTCTTGTGGTCAAACAGAATGGAATTGCTTGAAACATGTTTGCAGATCAATGTCAGCATTGCCATATGTCATTATATTGTGACATTGGGTGGGAGCAACAATGACCATTTCGCACCTAATGATTGATAGTGTTATAGGCAGCGATGAAGACTCGAGACTCCATCACTGCCAATTACACTTGGGCTCAGTCTTGACATGAGACCCGCTTTTGCGAATCTCGGTCTCGAAGGTTTCAAGTTTCGTCTCAGTATCGGCCTCGAAGGCTACAGGTCTCGACGACACATTGAATATTGCAAAGAAATGGTTTATTAAAACTACTCTATTGCAACGATTTTTGTTTGTTTTATTTGCAGGTAAGAAACAACTAGAACAGGTCGGAAAATCCCATATATTTGAAAAAAATCGACTTAGAAGTGAATACTACATTTTTTAAACAAATTTCGGCAAAACACACAAATTTTGAAGTCTCGGTCTCCGTCTCGAATTTCAAGTCTGGAGTTTCGGCCTCGCAATGTTTGATGAAGTCTCGGTCTCGTCTCGAAATTTTAACCACGTCTCGATCTCGAAGGTTACGGTCTCGACTACATCACTGGTCGGGGCCGCAACCAACTGATATTTTCGGAGAGGCAAACGATGTAACCTGTTGCTGCATCTAACAAATACATACGTTTGTGAAAATTTCGGGGGGCAATTACCCGATTCCTCCCCCTCTGGTTGCGGGCCTGTCACTGGTTATTGGCTCAGTGCGAATACAAAATATATGAGTGGCAATGCAGTTCGGGAACATAGTAACCATGCACCAAACATGGTGATTAAGGTCTAATGATAGCGGCAAAAGCACAAAAAATATGAAAAATGCAGCGGTCAACAACACAGACTATGACGTTGTAAGTGTGCCGAAATGAGCTATAGTGATAGGATTTCACATGTTAGAAGCAATGAAGCAATTCACAGTAATAGAAAATTTATCTGCATTGTGCACGATTTGTAGTCTAGCTAGTCTCCACTTGCATAGGCCAACCTCTGCTGCACCCATTTTCGAGCTATTCTAAAGAAAGCTGGCTGTTTATCGTGATAATTGCCGCCTAAATATAACATTCAACTGTTTTACCGCTATAACATTGCATTCATGAAATTGTGATGGATAGTATATTATGTATACATTTTCATCTTGGGAAATGTTTTGGTATCGTTTGCTTTTGTGTTTATGTTGTTAATGCTTAAGAGATTTCTAAATAAACAGAAATTACGGAAAATTATCTACATTTACTTATCATTAACATGCGCACGCAGATCAATAATGACCTCATAATGCGTTAAAATGATGAGTGTTTGCGTCGAATGATGTGATTGGCTGAGATTAGGGAAGTTTTGTGGTCATCAGTCAACTAGGGCTTATTTTAAAGGAGGGCTGTTGCAACCTCTCCGGTGGTGTTGCGTTGATTGTGTGATTCACCACGAACGGGATGTGCGTGAAGAATAATACCATGATATATGTAGAGCGAGCAAGCAATAGTAAGAGAGATTGCGACATGGAAGCTCTGCCGATATCAACGTGTGAACGATCGAACATGATGGCTAGCGTACGCGAAAAGAGATTGCGAGCATGATCTTTATTGTTGCTTGCTGCCACGGTGCGAAGCTTTGCGCACATGCCGCTTGGGATTTCCGATCGCAACAGGGCCTATATTAAACTCATCCTCAAAAATCACGCTAGGTCTTATTATCGGGGAAACACGGTACCGACAGATGTTTATTTGATAGGCAATGTGCATTTGTCTCACGAAGCGGAAGCTGCACTGGGACTATTTTGCTTGTAGGAGAACACAATTGGTTGAAATGGTCACGTGACAAGTACCGTAGGCATGCACAAAGAGACCATGGGTTAGTTTATTGGGGTTAGAGTTTAGGATCATAGTAAAGGGTTAGGATAGGATTTGAATTTAGGTTTAAGGTTTAATACACACTTCACGCAACGCAGACAAGAAGCTACAAACAGCTTGACACAGCACTGAAACCATGACAACATTCGTCCATGCATGTCGGACTGAGCCGTTACAGACATCGCGCTCAACTCAGCAGGTCATGCATTCCCAACTTGTCATGTGACCACTTCAACCAATCGTGTTTGGCTAAAGGCAAAATAGCTCAGGATTGCAGAGTCAAACCAGCTCAGGACAGCAGTGCTTTTCAGGATTGCAGAGTCGAAGACAAACTGTCCGACTCCTAGCTTCCAAAATTTTACGAGTTGGACCTTTCCAAAATTTCAGCCTCTGACTCAACGTGAATGAACTTTGGCTGTCAACAATTTTGCAGCAACTAGCAATCAATGAAAATCGTGCTGCACAGCAATAATTCTCTGTTTCAACAAAAGTTTCAAAAGAAATTGTACCATTTCAAACAGGCAGTAGTTAGGATTTCAAACTTGGGAGTGCGATGTAAAAAAATAATGAAATTGGACTTTTGTATTCTTAGTAATCCGACACCTACTCCACCCAAAAATCTCCGACCCTTGCGACTCCGACTCCGCAACCCTGGTGCCTTTTGCTTCACGAGCAGGGCAACCAATTTTTTGACCTAAAAGCTTACATTTTTTACTTTATAATTAACAAATTTTGACTTTATTTTGACCAATCAAATTTTCTGCGTTTGCAACTGAACAGCGGAATAGAAAGCACATATTAGAAATCAAATCGATAGGCTGAAACTTGAAAACTTTTATCCTGTTGAAATGACAAAAAAATTAAGTGTGAAAGATCGAATAATGCTAGAGGTAACAAACCATAGGCGTAGACGAAAACCAATTCAAAAGCACAAAATAAATACCAGGGTCATCAAATGTCTTGCTTCTTGCTTTACCATGTCTAGCTTACTAATATTCAACCATCCAGTAGTGGGCAATACAACATTATTATATCAAGTCGCGCAACAAATCCAATACGTCAGAATTACAACTGAACTGCAAAAGCATATCAATAACAATTGTTGCAGTTTAAATAAAATATCGACAAAAGAAAACTCTCGTGCAAGAAAATTTTGATCAAACGATAAATTTTGATTTTTTTGACCTAATAACTTTTGAGTCGATCGTGATATCACTGTGAAATTCGGTTTGTGGATGTTTCATAAAAAGCAGTACATTTTTGACTTTACTGACTTTTGGTTGCCCTACTCATGAGGCAAAATAGACATGGCCTGTTTGATATGAACCCCTCGGAAAATTTCGGAGTTTCATCAAGAATCGGAGTTCATGTTTTCAAATGCTTCGGAGTTGCAGCAGTAGTCTTGAAAAAAAACATGAATCCGCTCATCTCTGACGTACACCAAAAGAAATGACAATACATTGCATATCGACAAAAACTTTAAATCAATTAATTTTCACAAGTTTGTATAAATAAAGTCATTGTAGCAGTAAAAACTGTGCACAATTGCCGGTTTAAGTTTTGAACTTTTTGAGGTTCATGGGCACTCTAGATTCTTGTGGGCCCAGGTGCGGACCACCGGCAGCACCCTTCCCTCGTGAGGCCTATCCTTTATTCTGAACGAAAACATTTCGTTGCGAGGAACAAAGTTACTAAATTCAAATAATGAAACAGTAGCAAGTTCATTGTGTGTTAATTGATTTATTTTTGTATTTATCATTTCTGCCGTAGGTTCATGCTTGGGAAATAACTTTCTCAGATCTTAGTCGTTTCTCCAACAGTCTCGTAAGATTCTAGGAGTCATCTCCATTTTCTACAAAATAAAATACATAAATTTTATTTACTTTATTGTACTACATCTTCCAGATTAGATATTTCCCAGCCAGTTACACACATTTTGTCTTCTTTGGTTTCAATCCAGATGCGTAATATTTCATTTTTGATTATTATCGTTTTCATCACTTGAAGATTCATCACTTTCGAAAGTTGCCATAAATCATGCAATGCAACTGTTATTTCATTAATAAGAGATAGGTTTCGTAGCCAGTGACGGATTTACGCATAGGACATGGCCTGGGGCCCCGCGCCTTTGGGGGCCCCGCTCAACTCTTTCCTATGACGACTCAATATTAACCGAAAATTTGCGAAAGTGCGCAGAGACATAACTTCACAATTTACCTTGAAACGAGCGGAAACGCAACAGTTCATTCTAGATTCTTATCAGTACAGTAACAACACGACAATATTGTGCATCTGGGCGCGAGAGAGTTGCAGACCGTCTGTGTGAAAGCGGTTACAGAAAAAAAAGAAAAAGAAAAAAACGGAACGGTTCATAATTGATGTTGAATTTCCACTAACAAAAAGCTCGCAACAACGCAAGACCGCCAGACACTGCAAAACTCCGATGAAAAGGGATATTGTCAGTATTGCATCCTACGTTTGTTTGTTTTTACCAGATTTCCCGCAAACAGTGATTGCTTGTTGAAACTCTATATCAGGGGTCGGCAACCTTTCCCCAGATGCGGGCCAATAACGGACTCTGCAAGGTCTGGCGGGCCGTATTAATTTTCCACCCATAATTCAGTTCCCTTCACTGTTTATGATGTTGTTAAAATTTGCGAACTTAATGGAATTATAATCAGATTAACTCGTGATTTCCACAGTTCATAACGGAAGCACAAAACACGACATACAGTACATTTATAGCACCACTTTATTGTGATATTTTATGTTCTTTTTTGTTTCAAAGTTTCTCAAGTTAAGGTGGTAAGTTGGATGAAACGAGAAGCATAATATCTTGCAAGTGGTCATTAGTAAGCTGTGTTCTCAACTTGCTGTTGCTGGGTTTCACTGACAAAAAGAGTTTTTCATACGCATACGCGCTGCCAAACATCGATGCCATTATGTGGCAGGATTAATCAAGTTGGGATATTGTTTGGATTCAATAAAATTTTTTATAAAAGTTAAGCAGCGATACATCCTCGGCGTGAAATCTTGATTGTGTCTCGTTATTGCACTGCAGCTCAACTATAATTCCATTTGAACTTTCTCTTCTGCTGCAGTTGCGACAATTGTAATCTTGCTGCGGGGCCGTATGATTTTGCTTGGCGGGCCGTAGGCTGCCGACCTCTGCTCTATATGTTAGTTAAATCCAGGGTTGCCAGATCTACTGTTTGCCAAGGGGCCAAATCTAGTCCAGAAAAAGAGCCAAAAGAGAAGCAAATTCCAAGACACGGGGCCAAAGAAAGGGCCAACCATTTTTTCCAAATTTATCAGTAGTTACTAGTTACAAAGTGATATGAACCCATACTTAGCAATAAATTAAATGGCAATTTTGCTCAATCACAACTGGAGCTCAACAGCAAAGCAAGTACATGATGGTAGATCGTAAGAGAAATGTTTGATTCCCATGTGTAGCCATAAACTGAAGTATATTTACCACCCTCGATAAGTGCTAAAGCGACCAACAACAATCTGAATAAAACCAACAAACACATGCTCCCTGGAGAACACCCCTTACCAGATAAATAACTGTAAGTTAGGTAACATAACAGTTCTCACTGCTACCTCTACAATTGCAGAAAGTAACAGTTATTCTGATGAACTTACTTTCACATTAACTCAGAAAGTTCAAGGATCCTAACAAACTTTTGCAATCGAAAACCTTCAAAATTTAGGAATTTGGTGAAAATCTGCATAGTAAAAGAAGTTAAAAAAAGGTTTCTCAGACATGACCGAGTGTGGTCGGATTGAATTCTTGCAAGGGGCAAATCTACGCTGGAAAAAAGCCAAAGGGACAAACGAAAATTTTGGGGCCAGCAAGTGTTATCAAATTTCTGAAATTTTGCCCCCAAACGGCCAACCTGGCAACCCTGGCTAAATCAGCCAGAACAGTTTCTCGTGAGCTTTACTTGGAAAAACGTGTCTACATTGGGCTTACTTCATATGGTCAACTGAGGGTGTTGCGAAAATACTTTGTTGCTGTGCAAAACTTAATTGTCTTCATGCTGTTTGCCATCGGCCTATGGCATAGAGCAGTGGTTCCCAAACTTTTTTGTCCAAGGAACGCTGCAAGGTTATTTTATGTGGACAAGGAAACCCCGCCAGAACCGCAGAAACCTAAACACTTTTTTCACCCAAATTGCCATTATTAAGGTTTCGACAGCACACAAAATTATGCACAATAAAAGTAACCATGAAGCATAAACAATTCAGCAAGAACGTCATATCAGCAGTTTTTGCTTAAAACTGGAAAGTATAGCTCGTGCAACCCTTTAGATTTGTCTATGAAACCCAAGGGTTCCGCGGAACCCACTTTGGGAATTGCTGGCAGTAGAGGATTAAAACGCTGTATTTTGTATTGCTTGGGAAATGACAACTTCAAACGACATAAATAAGCCCTGTGTCCACTGTGCTTATTTGGTTCATAAAATATGTGGTTACTATTACTATGAAAAAGGAGCTTACAAACAGATAATCAGATCGACAGCTAGACGATATTTGGCGGCAACACGGTCCCAAATGAAAATGTACATATCCGAAAAACAAACCTAGTGAAAACGCTAGAAATCACGGAAATTTAACGAAGAGAACTTCTGAACTAAACGAAAGAGCTATAAATTCCAAGAAAAAATTGCAATGCCATTTGTTTTTCAAAAGAATGTAAGAAACGCTTTAATTTCCGCTGAAGATCTAACGCAATTGTAGAACTAAAGTCGGCGCAACAAAAGACAGATTTTTGAGTGGGCACTACACATAAGAGGGGCATACTTCCACGGTTTTCAGACAAACGGCCAAGTACAGTAGGTCACACTTGCGTGGGGCCCTAAAAACTAAGATGGCCTAGGGCCCCGCGCTCCCTAAATCCGTCCCTGTTCGCAGCTGTTTTGGCTGCTATAATTCTTCATCTGGAGTTGCATTCGGAAAAAATTCGCAACGTCTCCTTTTTTCGTCCAACGTAACCACAAATCTACCCATTTTATCAGTAACATTTTTCTCATTTTCTTACCTGCAATCAGTAGCGCAACTAGAGGCTTGAGCCAGAGGGAAAACGTAGATGAAGATGGCCCACTGGCCACCGTAGGGTGCAATTAGCCAAAATTTTACGATTCGACCTTTCCAAAATTTCAGTCTCTGACTTAACGTAAATGAAGTTTGACTGTCAACAATTTTGTAGCGACTAGCAATCAGTGGAAATCGTGGTGCCCAGCAAGAACTGTTTCAATAAAAGTTTCAAAAGAAATTGTACAATTTCAATTTCAACAGGCACCAGTTAGGATTCCCATCTTAGGAGTGCGATTTACTGTAAAATTAATTCAGTTGGACTTCCGGAGTTGGATAAAAAAAAACGCCTCCGGTTCCTAGTGTCTTTCTGAATCCGACTCCACTCGAAAACCTCCGACTTCTTACAAATCCGGCTCAGAAACTTTGGTCGCGAGTGGTCTGCGACGTCAACAAACACCATTCAGAAACACATTCGATGGAGCAGGTTGTTTATACTTATTGGGGCAAAAAGAATATCAATTGTTTTGTTGCAATTAAAGCGATTTATTGTTGAGCAGAATAGTCACCACAAATATTCAGAAGACGTTGGAGGTCACTAATACTAACGCTGAGAGCACATATATCATTAGCAAACATCAGATGATTCACAAACACTAGCGTACCTAGGGGGGCACTGTGCCATGGCCCCCCTCAGACCCTAAAAATAAAAAAGTGTATAACAGTATTCGGCAGTGGCGTAACTAAGGGGGGCAAGGGCCTCAATTTAAAATAAACTGACTTTGTTTCCTGGTCACTTATATACGCACTACGCACACCTTTTTATGACTGCTGTACGTTTCCTCTGCTTGATTTTCATTTTACGATATCATTCTGACAAAATTGCGTCACACGTGTCTGTTAAGTAACTTCACACAGGTAACAATGAACACCAGAAAAAAGCTTCGGCTGGCGTGAGATTTGAGCCCACAAACTTCAATAAGCGTCTTCGATAAGCAATACATGTCTAGAACTTATAACATCCAACCACACATATAGGTTTATTTCATGAGCCTCAGACAACAAACGTTTAATTTTACTGTCTCACCAGATAATAATATATATGATATATGTGTGTTCAGCCCCAGTAATAGTGGGCTGAAATGTCTTCTGAATATTTGTGGTGACCATGCTGATGAACACGATATCACTTTTAATTGCAACAAAACAATTGGTGTTCTTTTTTGCCCAAAAATGTATAAACAACCTGCTCCATCAAATGTTTTTCTAAATGGTGTACGTGTACAATTTTTTGACCAAGTGAAAAAATATCTTGGTGTGTGGATAAATGCATCATTGCAGGATGACGATGATATTCAGAGACAAGTGAAATCACTATACTGTGGAGAAAACAAACTCAGAGGCACTTTTGATCAGTGCTCTCCTTCAGTAAAAAACACTTTATTTCGTCCCTATTGCATGCCAATGTCTTTACCCGTGTCCTACACAGTCGCTCGCTCCCAGCAATCCGTCGCTACAGGCGGCCACAGCAAGCCGGTTTCATGCCAAACCGCTCAACGATCGACCAGATATCTGCTCTTCGCCTCA
>JGI24159J19872_10013237_pt1 | contig 10734 bp, 1 predicted proteins | sample Ectturendosymbi4_FD_19872 | JGI IMG/M metagenome (IMG submission 19872)
CCAGATTTGAATCATCAAGTTCATCAAAAACTATATTAGAATCTGAATTTATAAGCTTTATATTTTCGATAGTTGAGTCTCCCAATGGATTATCACTACTATATGGTTTATCAAGTTTTAACGATAAAGTTTTCAAATCAGTATTTACTTTATCAAAAACAAAAGGATCATTAGACAATGATTTAAAATGAGTAGTTCCAGGCTGGATATCATCATAAAATTGACCTGAAATTGAACCATTATTAGTTCCAAAAGATAATGATCTTATAATTCTATCATCCGGTTTTGCATTTGGCGCGCTACTAATATCATCATAACTTACTTTTATTTCATATTTCTGGTCTTGTTCTGGTAAATTATAAACATCTACATAAATATAAGGTTTATTCTGATCAAATACTACATTTAAATTATTTTCATTTATCTTATTAAATTCTCAAACATAATCATTACCATTTATAGAAGAACCATCATTTTTTGCTATTTCTATTTTTTTAATATTTGAATTTGTATATTTATCATATATTATCTCAAAACTAAATGAATTATAAGAAGTTGCTGTTTGTTTTATTTCAAATTTACTCACATCTAAAGACTGAAATGGTCCATCGATATTTATTGTTGCATCACTTGCTTCATATCTTTGTGTACTATAATTAAAGTCTGTAGAATATCTTAATTCTAATCTATAAGGTCCATCACTCATTTTAGCATTAGGTCCAAAATCAATATTAACTATAGTTCCATTTTGAGATATTGAAATAGGAGAATATCTTTCACTACTATTATATGAATTAATCAATGTTGCATTAATAATCTCTGTATCATTAATTTCGTTGCTATCAATTATTGTAAATGTTATAAAAGGATTGTCACTATCATCATTTTTATTACCTCTGCTAGCTGTTTCATATTGGTATGGACCAAATTTACCATTTAATTCATCTGAAGTTAAATCTGAAGAAGGAATAAAAAAATTATTTTCTAAATTAGTGGGTTGATCAAAACTTAATATCTCTGTACTACTATTATCTCTAGTTGTAGTGTANTTAATTCTAACGTCATAACTATCAACGCCCGGTAATCCTTCTCCATAAACCTTGATTCTACCAATATTATCTTCACCAGCAACAATATTTTCTATTTCCATACTAGAACTGTCATTGCTAAGTTTTACAGTCGATCCATATTGATCATCATTTCTTTCTCAACTTCAATCAATAGGTTTACCATTTGAACTATTAATAATCGGTTCCCCATCTGGTCCTAATACTTCTAAAGGATCTACATTAGTTTTATCAGGATCATCGGTGTGAGGTAAAACATCAATTGAAGAAATAGTTGAAGTAAAATTTGAATCATAAGTAATTTCAAAATATAGAGCATTAAAAGATGTTTGTATATTTTCAATTGCAAAATTACTTGAACTTGCCTCTTGATATTTTGGTACAACATTTGTAAATCTTTGGATGCTGTACTCGAAATCGCCCTTTGATTCATCTCCGTAATAGTCTTCACTTGCTAAGTAGTTCCAATCATTTACATATTCAATACTAAGATTATAAGAATCGTTACTTATATTTGCATTATCTGGAAAATCTAACACTAATTCATTTCCTGTGATAGTCATACTATCTGCATCTATTACTATGGCGTTATCTTCATTTTCATTTGAATTATATAAATAAGCTTTAAAAATAAAGGAATCTGTGTCGTCTAAATTTTCATATCCATTATAATCAAAATAAAATTGATTAGTTGCTGAATTGTATGAATCTTTTTGAAATGAAAATTTATTATAACCAAATCCTGAAAATTCAGGAACCGTAGTTATTTTATTATCTATAAACATACTTTCATCTACGGTTACTATATTATTGCCATGACCATCCACATCTATTTTTGTTGTATCATAAGTTGAAGTAGCCCCAGAATTGTTTACTGTGTAAGATCATGATATATTAAAATCCCCATAACTTGGTAAAACATATGTACTAATAATTCATTTATCCGTACTCACTTTTTCTATTTCTGTAATGTCAGTATTTATTTCACCAATAGAATATGAAAGATCATACTCTGTTATTTTGGAACCATCTTGATTTAATATTTCTATACCATATAATTGAGAATCTATGTTATCACTAGGATCATTTAGAATTACTGAAAAAGATAGATAATTATAAGTGCTTTCTATAAATTCAATATCAAAATCACTTTTTGAAGCACTTGTAAAACCAGCTTTAGAATTATAATTATATTCACTTCCTGTTGAAGAATTTTCTAAAGAATTAGTTTCTCTAAAATTATTATTTTGCACTTCTGTATTACTTTCTACTTCTAAATTAGCACTAGCAAAAAAACTAGTAGACAATACAGTTAGTACAAAGATACTTGTTGTTAGTAAAGATATTACCTTTTTGCTTTTCATAATAAACTTATAAATATTATAATATAAATTCAAAAAAATGACAATTTTTTAAGAAATATATTTTATGTAATCTTTCTTAAAATAATTTAAGCTGAAGGGAAGTGATTTTCTATTCCGCCATTACCTTTGCTAGATTTTCCTTTGATTAAAAATAATGCTAGCCCAGTTAATACAGTAAATAACATTACTCCAGTTGAAATTAAAATCACTGATAATACATTCGAATTATCCTTTGTGTCACTTACATATTTGTAAACATCAAATGTAGATTCTGTACTGCCTGGCTTATTATCATTTATTAATACTAAGCTAATTGAATTAATTACCCTAAATTCCTCATTTTCATTTTCTGGAATATATTGGTTTAAAGTAAATACTATACCTTCTTCTGTTAAATCTTTTATTCATATGCTATTTGTTGAGGTAATTTTCCCAGAGTTATCAAAATCATATTGATTTCCATTTATTGATATTGAGATAACTTCTGCATCTGTATAATCAATACCCTTATCTTGTGTTCCGACGTACTCTACTTTAATAGAAGTAATAATAACAGATTCGTCTACACTACCTTTAGTACTGCTTATATCAATATATGAATCTCCTTGTTTATCTCCATTTGTATCTATATAGTCAACATAAATTAGAGAACCATCATCTCTTACTTGAATTAAATTTCCGTTTTCATCTTCCAATATATATATAAAGTCTTGTTGGGAAACAGAAACAAAATTAACTAAAATTGGATTTTCAAAATTAATACTTATAATATTATTGTTTTGTATAACACCTTGATTAGATCAAGTTGTAGTTAAAGTAAATTTATAAATTTCTGTATTAATGTCAAAGTTTTCCTCATCTTTAATTTGAACAACTAATTGATTACTAGTTTGCTTAGTTATAGTAACTCTTTGGTCATCGGTTTGGGCTCCACCAACTTGTTGAATGACATATACTTCTCCATTAATTTCTACACTAAGTATTTCAGAACTTATATTTCCTATAGTATCAATAGTAAAAACTAAACCATTATTTAAATCAAATTCGTTTATAGTAATAATATATGTTGAATCTGTTGCATTTACAAATTCTTCATCTCCATTAAATAAGTAAAATAACTCAGTATTATCCTTTTTATTATTTGAATTAGTCACTTCAATACTTATTGATTCTATATAATCTCTTGGGTCTCTACCAATATTTGCAGGGCTATCAGGATCGCTTAATAATTGGTCTATAGGTACAGTTATTTCAAATCCTGTACCTTCTTGATTTAAATCAGATGATGTAATGTCCTTTTCGAATGTAAGTCCATCTTTAGTGCTCACAAATATTCTTAAATATTCAGAATCTGTATATGAACCATTAAAATCAACATAAAAAATTATGTTATTATTCTTTTCATCAAGTACCCAATTAACTGAATAATCGCTAGCGTTTGAATCGAAAAAATTCATATACATATCATTAGGTAATGCATTTGTTATTATACCTTCAGTAACTTGTCCACCTTGATACAAAGTAACTTTGAAACTAATCTCAGTTAATACATCATTGTTTACATCAAATTCACTAGGAACAATATTAAATACTAATTGTTTTCCGTCATTCTTTATAATATTGATTCTTGAATCTTGACCAGGAATTAAAGAATATTCTTCGCCTAATATTATTACAGAAACTAATTCTGAATCTGACTCTATTATATTAACAGTTACAGTTAAACCAGCAACTGAATCAAATTGGTTTATGATAGTATCAAAATTAGCATTAGTTGCATTTTCAAATACAAAATCATTTTCATATATTGTATACTCTATTGAATTGTCGTTTTTAGCATTTGAATTTATAGCTATAATATTAATTGTATTAATAGCATCTTTTGGTTCTAAACCAGAATTACCTACTATATCAATAATAGGAACGCTTATAACAGCGCTAACTGTACCTACTGGTCAATCTATATCATATTCTTTACCATTAACAATAACTTTTTCTATAGTTGCATCCGTATAATGCGGTGAAATATTAACAATTCTGATATCTAAAACATCTCCATTTTCAGATATACTTTCTACTTGATAATCATTTAAGTCAGCTTCTTGAAAATCAATTAAGTAAGGGTTAAGAAAAATTATATCTAAATCTTGAGTTGTTATAGCAGAAGCGATATAAGCAGTTGTTCGAATTGTTACACTATCTATAGTTGTGTTTGTATCAAACTGACCTTTATTATCAATTTGAACAACTCAATAAGTGTTTTCTTTAGTAACAGTTACTCCGTTTTGTGGAAAATCTAATTTATATTCTTCTCCATTAATAAATATAGATTTTAATTCAGAGTCAAATCCTGTGCCAAAATTAATTGTCAATGTTAAACCTTCATTAGTATTAAAATTATTTATTACTATATCATAGTCAGTTGCAACACTATTAGTAAAGTCATAATTTGTTGTAAGTAAATTTACAAAAACTAAATTAGTTGAAGTATTAGAATTTGTAATTCCAATACTTACACTAGTTAAAGCATCATCAAAAGATAAACCTGAATTCCCTATTACATCACTAGTTGGAATTGTAACTGTTCACTTGTTTTCGCTATCACTTCAAACAACATTTTTATATGTTTTATTATTTATAACTACTTCTTCAATTGTTGCATCAGTATAACTACCTACATAAGTAAAAGTAAATGTAGCATTGCTTCCATTTATCTCATAACCTTCTAAGTTATATGAAATTTGGTCAGCTTCTATAAAATCAATTAGTATAGGATTATCTATTAAATTACCAACTTTTTGAGTTGTCATTCTTCCATTTTTATAAGCTGTTGTGCTAAGCTCTATAGTATCTATTTCAGTATATAAATCAAATAAAAGATCATCTTTTATATTTACAATTAATAAAGATTTTGTAGAACTTGGATCAACGGTTACTAGTGGACTATTTAAAGTGTATTTGGTTCCATTTATAAATATACCCTCAATCTCTGAATCCACACCACCTACAGTTTTAATAGTAAGTGTTAAACCATCCTCTAAATTAAATTCATTCACTACAATATCATAATTATCAGATGTCGAATTTAAAAATACATATGGATCACTTAATAAATTTATACTAACTCTATTGTCAACTTTATTATTAGAATTAATAATTATAATATCAACATATTCAAAAGAATCCTCTAAAGATAAACCGCTATCACCAATAATTATGTCCTTGTCTAAAGTTACATTAAATACATAACTACCAGTGTTATCTGGAGAAGCAGTAAATTGATATTCTAATCCATTAATGAGTAATTTCTCAACTGTTGCATCAGTATATTCACCTTTATATCTTATTTCTAAGTTTATATCACCATTAGCATCTATTGTATAATCAGCTTCATAATCATTTACGTCTGACTCAATAAAGTTTATTAATACAGGAGAAATTTTAGTTGTAAAACTATCTTCAGTTGCATTACCACCTAAATCTGTTGTTACATGTATTGTTATTTCATCAATCACGGTATCGGTAGCAAATCTATTACTATCGTCATAAATATTGATAACAGTTTGTCCACCATTCTGGTTAATAATAGTAACTCTTGAATCGGTTCCATCTAATTCATATCTTTCGCCATTAATAGTTAAACCTTTTATTTCTGCCTTTGTAACCTTTAAAGTATTTATTGTTAAAGTTAAACCTTCTTTGCTATTAAATTCATTAATTTGATAATTATAAGTATCTTCATCAGCGGGTATAAATACTTCAGTGAAAACATTCGCAAATATCTGCTTAGAAGATCCATATATTTGAGTTGAATTATTAAAAGAACTTGCATACTTAACTTCAATATTTCACGGATCACTTTCTAAATCTATTGCATCATCAAAACTTAGTGTAACATTAGTCCCATTTATTTCTATCCCTTGACCTACATAAATATTTTCTGCTATTTCTCCTGTTTTTGCATTAACAAGTCTAGCACTTTGAATAAACGAGTCATTTAAATCATCTTTTATATTTATCGAAATGTCTTTGTTATCTCTATCAGTACTTACTAATTCAAAAGGTGTAGAAGTATCTGCTGATTGAAATGTAATTGCTGTCAAAACCTTTCCAGAAGCATCAAAAGTATTTGTATTTCCACTTGAATCAGTATCATAATCAAATTTCAATCTGTAATCTCGACCGGTTTCAGGTATAATATCAGAAGTAATAAAAATAGTACCATTACCATCATCTACTACATCAAAATCAGCATTAGGATCGCTCACAGATCAACTAAAATCTGCTGTAGTAACTGCACTACCATCATTATGAATGACATCTATTTTTTGAACTCTACCACTAACTAAAGTATTGTAAGAAATATCAAAAGTGAAAGAATTATAACTTCTTGTATTATTAGATACCGAAAAATCCGAGTGATCTGTATATATAAATGTTTCTGGTATTACATGCACTTTTGTATAAGATGACTCAGTATGCACACCATTATCTCAACCATTTGTATAGTAAATCTTTAAATCGTATCCGTAATCATTAGCACTTGATAAATCAAAATTCATAGGGATGTAAATTTTATTGTTATTTGCAGACTCATTTATATCACTTTCATTTACTGTATCTACTTTATTATCATTATAGTCATATAATTCAACTTTTGACATAGTAGAATTATCGTTTTGCATACTTTCTGGATAACTTATCTCAATTCTATTTTGACTTTCATTAATTGTATAAGTTTGATTTGCAAAATTTGAATTATTACTAAAAGGAACTGTATTAAGCGCATAATTATTTTGGCCGCTACCAAAATATTTATTAGTTGTTGCACCTACAGAGTTTGTAGTATAACTTATTCTAACATCATATCATTTATTATCTAGAGGTAAAGGAGTTTGAATGTTTCATTTATTACTTTGCTTAGTAATTGTCATATCACTATCTGGATCTGATTTTGTTCATTGTAAGTCAGCACCATTAGTAGTTATTACCTGATTATCATTATAAAGAATTTCAATGTTTGTTATTTCAGAATCTTTAGAAGGGTTAAATCCAATATCAAAATTTACATAGTTATATCCATTATCTTGCACTGTTATAGGAAAATCTGAGTCATTAGCTGTTTTAAATAAAGCGGCAACTGTTTTTTTAGTAGTAGAATAACTTTGAGTATTTAAGTTAGTTCCTGAACCATAGTTAAAATCGTTAGCTCATTGAAATTCTAAATTTAAATTATTATAATTAGTTAAATCAGTAGAAAAATCTATGGTTACTTGTTTAGCACTATCATCATAGGATATACTACTATTAGCTTCATAATTAGGATCATAAGTTATGTCAATTTTTTTTACTTGACTACCACCATCTTTTAATGTTGCAGATTTAATAAATCCATCATTTCTATTTCCTTCTCAATCTATAACCATAGTACCATTTTGCACATCCATTGAATTAAAAGTAAAAGAAAGATTATTAGACGAAGGAATAAAATCACCGATATTTCATGTGCCATTTGTTTTACTATAATCATTACTTGTAAATTCATCAGTAGAACTGATAGATACTGAATTATATCACTCATTATAATTTCCTTCAGTAATACTTAAATCAAAATTACCAAGATCGGCATTTGAGTTAGCCATTCCATAAATCTCAATGTCCAAACCGTTATTTTCATAAAATAAATACATATTTGAACTGCTGTTTGATAACTCAGTACCATTTTGATTAAGAATATTTTGATCATCTAATTTTCATCTACTACCTGTTCCTCTTGAAGGATAGTTAGGGGAATTATAGGGACTTAAATCGTCACCATTCCCTTTCTCAATTTCAAATCTACGATAACTTACATAAGCAGAGCTTATACCTTGTATATGTAAACTAACTCAATTATATTCTAATTCTTCTATGTTAATATATTCTATTAAATCTCTTCAATTGGAATAGTGATATCATTTACTAATAGTTAATTCTTTTTTAAATAAGTTGTGGTTTATAATTTTAGAACTAAATAAATATTCTTCTTGAGAGTGAATATAATCTGAAGCATAATAAATTTCTAAGTAATAATCATAAGTATCATATTTAAAAATATCATCAAAATTTAAATAAATAAATCCATCTTCGTTTTTATTTGAAATTCCATTATTTGTATCTAAAATATTATTAGCATAAACACTATCTACTAAGGTATTATCTTCAGCATTATATACGTTTGCCTTTTTTATTCAAGAATTTGGATTATTGCCTTCTAATGCTATTTTTGATTCGCTTATATTTGTACTATTTTCATTTATTTTATAATTTATATCTTTATTGTTAAATTCACTATTAACTAGTTCTGAAGGAGTATATATATAAGAGTCTAAAGAACCATTAACATCACTCTCATAAGTGACTATTACTTGATATCTAGAAGGCATATCTAATCCACGACCACTAATCTTATAAGTTTCATTATTTATCATTTCAATATTTATACCTTCATTATTATAGATGTTATGATTACTAATATTATCAGCGACTCAGTTACCATTTTTAATAGAACTGCCATCTATATCTTTTATCTCAATAGATTTAATAGTTGAATTTTTAGAGGTGTTAAAATGCAAATCAAATTCCAAATAGTTATAGTCAGTAACTATATTTGTAATTGAAATATCTTCATAGTTAAATGATTTAAAATTACTTTTTTGAATATCCATTGAGAATGTTCTATAAGTAAAATTATCAATATAATCTTCTTTTTTATTACCTAAATATGAATCAGCTATCTCTAATTCTATTCTATAGTCTTCTTCAACAGATAAAGAAATATTATCAGGTAAATCAACTTTAAATTTTTTGCTTGAATCGTCATACTCTATATTATTTTTATCTACTAAAAATAATGTTTTGTTATATTTGTCCACTAACCTCAATTCGCTAATAAAAGAATTGTTTATTTCTCCTACTAATTTAAAACTTATTATATTACGTTCATAGTCTTCAATAAAAGCATTGCTAAATAAATTTACTGTGCTATCATAAGGTGTAAAATCATAAGCTTTTGGATAGGGTATATGTTCTTCCTCTGAATTCAATCATCCTATGACTTCATTATTTTTTTCAGAAATTAATTTTGAATTTGAATTACCTATTCAATATGTTTCATCTTTTGTTTCTATATCTAGGACATAACCATCATATGAATAGTCTGAAAAACTAACATTAAATTCAATATAAGGAATAGAAACTTGAGCATCATTAATTATTTTATTCTCTTCACCATCTGAAATATTTAAAATTCTACTTTCTTCTACTAAATTATTTTCTAGTGAAAAACTATTATAAATATTTTTATCTTTAGAATCACCATGACTATAAATAATTGGATCGCTTTCTATAATTTTTTTATCACTATTTATTGGATAAAGTTTTATAGTCTTAATTTCATTTCTAATTGTATTTAAATTAACGCTTGGGTTTTCAGAAACATCGAAATATATTCTGTAAGTTAAATTAGCAAAAGTATTTCCTAATACTTGTGCATAAATTTTAGTATTAACTATACCATTTGAATTAACACTATTATCTTGTTGAGTTAATGTGTCTTCTTCTTGTTTTATTTGGTTATTCTCATAATAAATAGCACTAATGACAGCCATTGTTGATAAAAATAACACACCTACTACAGAAAAACTTTTTATGTTCTTATTCTTATTCTTCATCTGTAATTACCTCTGAAAATACCTATAATATAATTGTACTATAAAAATAAGTTTTTTAAATTTTTTTTTATAAGATAATTGAATATCTGTTACCCTTTATATTATTTTTATTATATTAAATTTAACTTATTCTTAATATTATTTATTACCTTTTATTTTTTTATCTTCTTTCTTATTTTTCTTTATTTCTTTTTCTTTCTCTTTTTCTTTCTCTTTAAACTCTTTTAATTTTTGCCTTTCATCTTGTTTTAATTTTTTCTTCTCTATTTTTTTATTAGATTGTAATTCAAGTAATTTATTTTTTTCTTCTAATTCACGTTGTTTAGATAATAAATCTTGAGCAGATAGATTTTTATCTTTTTCTGATAACATATTTATTGAGTCATCTACACTAACAGGAGTTCTGTCGCCCCTCCCGAAGTATGTTAAAAATAACTTCTTAAAAAAGTTTTCTCTACTAGATTTATCAATTCCATTCCCATTATGATCTATTTTTTTAATCTTTGCTTCATATCAAATAGTTATCTTATCTCATTTAAGATAAACTATCAATGATACTGGTATTATCATTGTTGTAAAAAAAAATAATGT
>JGI24159J19872_10013238_pt1 | contig 10733 bp, 7 predicted proteins | sample Ectturendosymbi4_FD_19872 | JGI IMG/M metagenome (IMG submission 19872)
AAATTTTTCACTATATTGAAATATTTTTTATCTTTCAGGATTTTTGAGCAACTTGAGCTTGCACTGAAAACAGAGTTTGCCCTGAATTTTTCAGACGGGGGGCGGCCGCCCTCCCGCCTCGTACGCCACTGTGCATTACTGCAAATAAATCAAAGGACTTCTACTGAAAATAGGAATGCCACAATAAAAAGTTTTAACAGTGCTGCTTACTCACAGAAAGTTCGAAAAGAAGTCTTATCAATCAATGAATTCTGTTTTTAAGCGTGGCATGTACATATCATGATTTTAAAGAATCATGAGAGGATTTGTGAAATGACCGCGAGGTCAACAAGTCAGCCGATCTTCAAAGCGAAAGGCAATCAAAGATTACGATTAACGTAAAGAAAAAAAACAAAACAAAGAGAACACAAGAAGCACAACAGGCAAGCCGTTTTGTAGTCAGCAAGAAACGATTTGCAACAAACAGAGGCCAGAAACCCAATGCAGTGCAAGGTGCAAATAAGCAGAAATGCAATGCAGCAGGTCGAGATACTCAAATGCCTTGGTGTGCCAATCGCGAGTGACACAAGGAGCAACAAGAATATTAATACACGGATTCATAAAGCAAACGCAGTTCTGCGTGAGTTTTATTCCTCTGCGGTCGAAACACGGGAGCTCATTTTTAGGACTGCAGGAGCCGTTATGTCGACTCGCGGCACGATTTTTGCGATAATTCGCGAACCACTGAAGCTACGTCAGCACATAAGACATTGCACGAAAGGTTTTTTCACGCGCCTCTTCTTGGGTGTTGACGATGCATTTGTGACGTCAGACCGGAAAAAACAAAATTTTGGCGCAGCCAAAAAAGCAGTTGTTATGTTCAAAGACGTGTAGATAGAAATCTAAACACATTAGAAAAATTTATTCTACATAAACAATGTCGGCAGTGACCGAAAATTGTAGTAAAAATTTACAAAAAATGTACCATTTTTCGATTTTGGGATCTGTTTTATCATTTGTGGTAAGATAATTTTTTTGGTATTAGTGGTTAGTTACAGTCCTTGCAAGCAGTCGAAGCCACAAAACCACTTCAAAAGTGTAAAACGTAGGCGTGAGGAATTTTTCTTGAAGATGAGCAAAATTGAAAAAGGAAGTCATAAGTGTTGACCGTGGACAACTAAACCCTGTGAACGATTTTGTTATTGGTAGGGTTAAAGAGACTAGATCGCTGGGCATCAAAAGCCGGCATTGTTGCATGCTCGAAACGATGTGTAACGGTAAACTAATAATCAATTAAAGCACAGGTCAAATGAGTATCGATTTACTTTGGGCAAGCATGATGATGAAGAAGTAAACAAAGTGAAGCAGAGCTTTCGAGGATTCTGCTTGCCATGTTGTGCTTTCATAATGCTGCGAGGATTCCGACTGCAGGTAACCACATTGTGGTGACAATTTCCGCAAGGGCAAAGCGGATAAATCTACCGCAGAATTTTACTAGGAAATCGATTTCGTGTCAACTGCGCCTTTCAATCCTGCAATTTGCGAGCAAGAGCTTACGGGTTAAATGATGAAACACTATGAACTAAGAGAAATCTGCCAACCGCAGTTTCAAATACATGCTTATACTTCTAGAATTGTAGAAAAAACGCGAACTGTAGTTTGAACACACGCTAAGACCATTATGCTATTACCACAGAAGCTGAAAAACTAAACTAACGCCGATTGTCGGACGGTTGGTCCCAAGTCTAAGTTTTTTTGTGGACAGAGCTAAGCAAAGAGCGGTAATCATTGAAAGGGGTTGGCTGGGGTCAGCCGTCCGACAATCGGCCTTAGTTTAGTTTTTCAGCTTCTGTGGTAATAGNATAAAAATCGTAGCTTGTGTTTTTAACTACAGTTCGCATTTTTTTACAATTCTGAAAATATTAACGTGCATTTGAAACTGTAGTTGGCAGATTTCTCTGTCTTTCTTTGGTGCTTCATCATTTCACAAGTAAGCTTTTGCTTGCAAATTACAGGATATAAAAAGGCGTAATTGTGGCGAAATCGATGTCCTGGTAAAACACTGCGATAGGTTTAGCTGCTTTGCCCTTGTGGTAAATAAACAGAAGGGAATTTGCGACGCCACTATTCATCGGAATGCAGTCAAAGGCATTGTTGGTTTGAATCAAGGGCGTACGCAAGGAGGGGGGATGTTGGAGTTAACCCTCCCCCTTGAGCTTGATATTTTGCGAAAACTTTAGTACTTGGGCAAAGGAGATTAATTGTTTTCGCATATTTTTTATTTGTTAATTTGCCGACTCAATGCAAATACCAAGGAATGAATTTGCATGCAAATTTCAATGAAACATTGCAAATGGGCCAAAAAGTAATAATTACGCTTTGGTGGGAATCTGGGTTATCGTCTGTCTCCAGAAACTATCTCACCACTTTTTGCAGACCTTTCGTCCCTATGCATGTTTAAGATTGTGTTCCGCGATAGTACACTTTAACGGAAACAATTGTCTTTGTTTTGTCTGCTATGGCTGAGCAGCGCAAGTGCTGACCGTATTGGTTACATTACTAATTTCTGTAGCATGATAAAACTATTACACGAGCTCAAAAACAGCAGTTGTTAAAATAGAAGCATTCAGGCTTTTGATGATGTCTCAGCAGGGGAAAAAGAAAACAAAAAATTTGCTGGACTTCTATACATAACAAAAAATCGAAAGTTTTTTTTCGTTACTTTATGCGCATTCTCAATTCGTGTGTGGTTTAGCAAGGTCCGGCCTTGCAAACCGGGGTGTGCGTCAGCCACGACAGCCGCACACTTTCTGTGCTCCACTGCTCGTTTTCAACAAGACATCAACGCAGCCTCATTTCGCAGTTGTAAATTGCTCTGACGCAGTGATGAGTGTGTTTTACTCCCCTGTTACGCGCAGCCTGATATTTTTGCAGTTATGAACTGCTGTGTCGTATAGTTGAGTGTATTTTCCTCCTACCTGGAACGTTGATAGTTTAAATTCAGTTCAATGACACAAAATTGAGGGGAGTGCGTGTAGACGAATAGGCATATTATGTCAAAAAACTTCGCCAAAACGTTAGTTTGGAAACATGAATATGACGTCAATTTGTGACGTCACAAACAACGCACACCAAATAAAAATGATCACCATATGCCACTGAATGAAATCCCTTCATGAAATTTCTTGCGTATCCCACTGGTTTGAATTAAAATATTGCAGACATAACTACAAAGTTCCTTTATAAAATATGGTCTGTTTCATAGAATGCTTGTTGTCCATTTCTAAACGGAAAAAAAAATTAAGAACATTCAGCAGTTTCTAGGAGCTTGAGGGAAACGTACGTAAGGATCACCTGTCATGATTTTAGATTTAGACATTGCGTAAACACCAGAAGGAGGACAACCGAAGGTTTCAGTCAATGATTTATCAGCGACAACATGATTCCTGCTTCAGTGAACGAACCTAGGTCCACCGGAAAGTAGAAATCAAGATGAGCTTAACCCTTCTACATTGTGATGGTGGAAAAGGGTACTCTTAAACTAAGATAATCTTTAACACATTAATGAGACACATTCCATCCTTACATATGCTAACATGTCAAAGTGGAATCTGTTAAGTAATTTGAAAATTGGACCATAGTTTCAAACAGTAATACTCTTGTCATTAAAATACCTGCAAAAGGTAAAGCAACGATTGCTCCACGAGGAAAATTTATGTTCATAAACACGCAGAAAAATCTGAGATGCGTGGAATAAAACATAAGAGTTACAGACATGTGCAAGAATATCAGGTGTAAAACTCTTATCATATAAGCAACACTAGCAGTGTTCTATGCAAACCAACCAAATATGTGATTTGGGTGCCGCTTCGCTTGAATTGTGCAACAAAAATCCAATATGTTACCACAGAAAAATTTTGCTATGTACGATCACTCTGTAAAACGTCACATTGAACTAAATTCNANAATTTAACAAAAGTGGTTTTCTGAGCAATGCTAGTTTTGTCCTTTCCGACAATCCAATTTCTCTGACTCAACAAAACATGGATNCAAATTTANTTGTTTGCTACTTTTGAGAAACAGCTTCAAAGTAGTTGAAAACAAACGTTTCAACGTGAACCGACAGTAGCGAACAAAACACTGATCATCAAATTTCACTCAGTGCAAAGCATAATTGGCAAACTAAAGCGGCAGAGCATAAAAGCTTCTCTGAAATGATATCTCCCAAAGCATCCCAATGAAAAGGTTTTCGTTGTAAGTGATATCTCCAGAACACTTAGTTCATTCCCTAAACAGTATTACTTCTTTGGAAAAGATCGAAATGGATGTTGCATCACCATTAATAGGAGGATTTGATTTGATTTGAAANCTAACATTTGAAATCAGTCAATAGCTCGACCGCGCTGACAAACTAAGATGTAAAGTAAATTGTGGCGTATTGGACCCTGTGGCAAGTNGGTAACGATGAACTTCATTGCGATCTTTTTGGTGCCAACTCATGTGTCATGACGCTTTTCAAGGCGCGGGTGCTTGAGCACTATGAACTAGTACAGCAGCAAATGTCGGAGAACTTGTAGTTTCTTGCTACAGCAATAAAACAGTGAGGAAAATTAGGAAATAACTAATTATCAAGAAAAAGTTTTGACAGCCGTTGCGGAGGTCCCTGTGCAGTACAGTACTTCCATTTCAGTGAAACGTGGATAATTTTGATTGAAAAAATGATGTTTTTTGATGAAGGTAAAAATATGAAGGTAAAACATTTGAAAGATATCTGGAAAACATTTGCAAGATATCTTAGATGAAGGTAAAACATTTGCAAGATATCTGGATAAATTTTTCCTGTGCCTCCAAGCTTTTCAAATTCAATGTTGTACTGAAACAACTCAAACGTAGGAAAAGAACGTTTGTCGCATATTCTTTTTTTGGGCTAAAAAACGTGAACGAGGAGATAAGGTTATCAACGTGATGCCCGAATTTAAGAACTCTGAGGTAGTTTTGATTCAGGTATTTGGTAAGTGTGTGAACGTACAACTTAAGATTATATGCACAATTTAAAAAATTTAAAATTACAGCTTTTATATCGAATAAACAAGATCTTCTTAAAATGCAAAGACCAAATTTCACTTGAAAAGTAATACAAATTTTCTTGCTTGACTCTGAGAAGCGCAAATATCTGCGAAATACTGTACATAAATAATTTCTATAGTTGCTTTTCATATCCCAATTCCAACTACATATGTAAAAGTGGCTGCACTTCTAGCGCATTCTAGCACAAGGCGAGCCGGTACGCAATGATTGGGTAATCGCAGTCGCATGACAATAATTGGGTAATTGCAAAGATTGGGTAATTGCAGTCGCATGACAAACAGTTTCGCCTAAACTTTCATTCACAATTTGTGTGTCGCATTGAACAAGAACTTTAAATTTGCAGCAAAACGCCAACAGAAATGAAAAACAATGAAAGAGTTTAACTGAATTTTCAGAATATGCATAAATTACAGCGTATGCTTATTTAAACGGAAAACTGTTGCAGATGTTATCCTTACACACAATTTTTGATCGAGTTATTGCAACCGAAGCAGCTGGTGAAATTTGCACAGACCAATTATGCAAAAGGAACAAACTCCATCAAAATCAATTGTATAGATCAAAATAGTTACTTGAATTAATATATGTAACTACTAGTTACTTGAATTAACATTCGACTTGTTAAAAACATCCTTGCATATTTTTGATAAGCAAACCAATATTTGACCATGAAGGTGAAGTTCTCATATCCAGAGAATACAGCAACCAGTTGTAAAAAACAATAGTGAAATTGCAATCATTCAGTCTTTACACATAAAATTTTGTTGAAATATTTATCTTTGTAAAACGTGAAATTGTGTAAGATTCGACTTCATTAAATTAAAAATAGCCTTCAAAAAGGTTTTTGAGGTTCATTATTAAATATCGGTTTGTTAGTTATTCAAATTTCCTTTCGGTGATTTCATGTGTAAGTTGCATACAAGGTTCACTAATCATTATTTTTCACAACAAAGCTTAAGATTCACTACACACTTTGACAGTTGCTTCAAGGGAACGCCAGAAAAGAAGAGGTCACCAATTTTTTTTTAAATTTCTTTTTGCAACTTTTGTGAAGAAGTTTGCTTTCACCTTATCTTCATTTGAAATACCATATTTACGGATACATGCCTAAATCGTGAAGATTTCAGGATGTCGGTAAAGTCGCTGCATGTTTATTTCAAAACTTCTAATAGTTTTGAAAAAATAAGTCGTAAAGCAATTCATTTTACAATCATTTGCAAACCGCATTTTCTCGGTATTGATCAGTGTTCCAATTTTCTTCACAAAATGTTGAACTCCGAACCACGTTGCTGTGGGTTGATTTTCTAACAATTTTTTCTCGCAGATAAACTTATTAGAAAGCCACGTTGGTGCACCTAAAATGAGCATAGGTGTCGTCGACTGTGTTGCATTAAAGTTTTTCTGGTTTGGGCTTATTCTTTCTTCCGTGATACCGTGCGTTTCCTTACGATGGATCGGAGCCAGCCATTGGAATCAGCTATACCAGATCGGATATTTAGAATGTAAGAAGCAGTTTTGTGCTTAACTTGTATTTTAGTCAGTATTGCTCAAACCTGGTGATACTCAGGGGTGTAGTGGGGTGTGAACATGGGAATGGCGTTTCCACACCTTTTGCACAAGCAACATTATATGAAAATTTAGGTTTTTAATTTCAATTTCTACGTGTAGTGCCTGAAGCAGCATAAATAAATAAATGAGAAGTTATCACGTGTATAGCACCGTAGCACTAAAGTGAAACAGGAATATCCAGTGTGGAAATTCTTGTAGGCGAATGCTCACTTTATTCGAATTATTTGTTGCAGTCTTCCTTTTTATTTGATGTGGGAACACCATTCCCACACCTGCTTTTTAGCACTACACCCCTGGTGATAATTGTCAGCAAGCATGGGCGCAATTTGGTGGGGGACAGGGGAGACGTGTCTCCCACACTTTTTCAGACGGGGGGACATGATATGCCATGTCCCCCCACTTTTTTGTCTTTAGGTTTTGTAGGAGAAGTTTCAAAAATAAAAGTGATGTTTGTCACGTTTTCATGTGAATAGTTTTCAAATGTTAGACGGTAGGCCACACATAGCCAAGTTGATGTTGAAACAGAGTTTGGTGTGGTATCACCGATTCTATTAGTTTATAAAGTTTAGCTTCGATAAAAAACTTGTTATCCCTTTTCAAGTTTCTAGAGACCGTGAAGGTCGTTAAGTGCTGCTGTCCGACATTTTACCCTGTGTAGCATACTGTTGGAAAGGTTAGAGACCACAGTACAACCATGATTTGTTCCGTGCAGAAATGTAACTGGCTTTGCTGTAACGTTGGTTGCCACGTATTCAGAAACACACAGCGTATATTTTACTGATTCTAGTGTATATAATGTTAGAAAGTTAGGCTTTCAGGCAAATCTCTGCGAAGCTTTTGCCGAAGACAAAAAGCAGCACTATTGTGGAGACTTAGTTTTGGGATGGGGAGTTTCCCAAAAGACTGTTTTCAACCGTTGCTGAACAGGATTTCAACCAAAACGTTGGAGGAGTAGCCTACAGTATTTACCTAGCTGTATATTGACACATAGCTCAAAACGTAGGATCTTGACTCGGAAATAAGAATACAATATACATTTATCCTTGTAATGTCGCGACAATGGTGACCAACAAATCGAAAAGATGTTTTTTCCTTGACTCTTACACGTTGCGCTTGTGCTGAATGCATTGCTTCGGAAGTCATCTTATTTTCTTGACTTCAACCAAAACCACAACGCAGCAATGTTTTCATCCAAGTTCGAAGCATTTGCTTTACAGATATATCATACCTAGTTTTGCTGGACATTCTTTTCGTGTTAAAAGTGAAACTTGGTACGTTTGCCAATTCACCGTTGTGCAGTTTGATTTAATCTCAAATATATTTTTGTTTCGTTATGCAAGTAGAACTCTTAGAATGAAAATTTTGACATGGTGCTGAGTTATAAGTCGGGCCTGGCTCGGGCTTAAGTTAGTCAGAATATTTCGGGCCAGTTTCGGGCCTACATATAAAACTTTTCTATAAGATTAAGAGCAACGTTTGTTTTCTTCCGTGACGTAGATTTGTTGTGTTCACCGCAGTACAGCAACTTCTGTGAGTGAAGTGATTGTGATTTTTCTTCATGTAATTCTGTTTGCAAACACAGCTGCGTTGTTTTATTCTCTGCTGGGATTAGTCTCACACTGTTTTTGAGAAGGCGTCAGCGGTGAGGAAATTAGCAAGCGATGGCGTTACGTCGAAAAGATCAATCATTCACGCGATTCTTGCCTTGTTTGAAGAAACCTACAAGCCGGCTTTTAAAATCTGCAGATCTATCCTAGAGGGTTTCTTTTATGCCTATAGAGTTATCGTAGATAGTTTCGTGACAGTTTCTTTTTTTCTTGACAAACATTGCAGTCCGCAGTATTATCGTTGACTAACATGCTACGTTTGTGCCAGATTATGCCAATGATTTGGCCAAGGTGGTTGCTATTTTCGGAGTGATAAACCGTCTACCTGCAACTACACCTGCACTGTTGCACACAACGTTTTTTGTTACTCCGCAGTTGCGCATATCTTAACTCCCTCGGAAAATTTGGCTCTCGGGCCTAAATCGGGCTTTAAAAATAAATGCTGGACTCGAGCCGGGTTCGGGTTTCAAAGCGAGGCCCTTTGACAACTCTGTGTGGGCATGTATGCAGGGGGCAACAAGAGGAGATTGAAAAGATACATCCTCCACCCAACAACAGTAAAATAGAATGAAATCATTTTGTGAAGTAGGCTACGCTAATTTTAGGTCAACTGTTTTTGCTGCTGATAAGAGGACATCAATGGAGATTTTGGTAGGGGTGGCCCTGCATGAATGTTGCCCAATATCATTAAAAAGATTTGTAGCTTTTTCAAAAAACGGTAATGTGCAAGAAAATATTTATCGTCTTCGTAACGTTAAAGCAACTTGAGTAAGACATCAAATCGCGCTGTAACCTAACCCACACTTATAAAATGCATGAAAACTGAAGTGTTTTACACTGTAAGAGTGATATGCACATGCGACCAATGCGATTCAGCATTTTGTGCACTCCAGCTGACAGCTCTGAAAAAAAACATTGATGTTATCTACTATATTGCTGTGCTTGTTTGCATCCAAATACGATATTAATGGAAGCAGGCTGAATTACANTACCGTGTCCAGCAACAAATTTAATTATATTAAAATGNAAATATTCTGCAAGGACAAAGCGTGATTAGTGTTGCTCTCAAAACACCTANAGAAATAAGATTGGGAATCTGTATACACAAAACGTCACTTCTGCATCGACCCGACGACTATATTGGTTTCACACCAAGGCGTCCCCCCCACATTTTACAAAAAAATTGCGCCAATGTCAGCAAGTATATCAATATTTCGAAACTGATCACTCTGAACTTTTTGTATGAGCCGAAATTTTGTCTAACTAATAATTTTGGTATTCCGATGTCGCCACGAAACGCACTGCAAACCTTTTCAGATATATATCGAACACTTCATAATTTTGACAATTTGAAGGTTGTATTTTTTGTTGATCAATGTCACTAATGAAAACACTTCGGATGCAGGAAATTGTTTTGTCGTAATGGATTTCCATTTTCCAAAAAGAACCGTGAAAAAAGTACAAATATTGTTCTATGTCACACTTGAAGCCCCCAGGTTTTACGGATTCTGGTCGCATCAAGTCTTAACTGATGGATCCCATTCGATCGTAGGAAGTGGATATAGAAGGTACTACAGGGACTATTACAACCCCGGAAATGAAAATGGATTCGTGTGTCAGGGATGCGTATGTGACGTGAAGAAAAGATTTGTTCGATGCAATGAGTCTACTGCAAGCACACTGTGAGTGTTTTGTTAAATTCCAAGGGTTTAAATATCTGACTGTGACTGTTGGACACTTGGTGTACTTTTAAAAGTTTCGTGAAGTTAACGAATGTTTAATACCGTTAGTATATTTAGATGATTCATAGGATTAGTTTCATTGCAACCAACACATAGGTTGTTTTTTCCACAAGAGTTTCTATCAGAAAGAAAAACGAACCAGACTCTAACTGTCCTAAAATTTAAACTTATCATTAAATCGTTTCCCGCTTAAGTGCTTGCAACATAACTGCAGCTGTGGGTACGACTGAACATTGTTTGGAAATTAGTTAAACTGTAAACATCCTATTTATACCCAATAAACATCAGATTTTTACCCAGTGGTATTCACATAATTTTTGAATCGCAAACAACCACTGTCGAACTCACGTAGTTTTTGTTTTTTTGGCTGGTATTTTAAGAATTTTACGCTTGCGCTCACTATTTCAAACAGGACAAACTAACGTATCGAACATAAATGCAACTACATAGCGCTCTATCCGCTAAAAAGAAATTGTATGGAGTAGCATCTTATTGCAATACTCACTGACCTGCAGTGAATGACTTTGTAAGTCCTTTACAGAAAACTTGTTCAAACTTATTTAAAACTTACTTAAAATGTTGATTTAATAGATAAGGGACGCCGTGTTACGTGGGGTTTGCACAGACGTCTTGAATCCCTTCCAATTCATGCTCGCAATCAAGGACGTACGCAAGGGTGGGGTTACCCCCCCCCCCCTTAAGCTTGATATTTTACAAAATCTTTATTACTTGCGCAAAGGAAATTAAA